>Ga0194118_10000086_pt1 | contig 166867 bp, 175 predicted proteins | sample TA2MahsurfametaG_2_FD_148662 | JGI IMG/M metagenome (GOLD analysis project Ga0194118, IMG submission 148662) | Freshwater microbial communities from Lake Tanganyika, Tanzania - TA2015013 Mahale N5 surface | ecosystem: Environmental > Aquatic > Freshwater > Lake | place: Tanzania: Lake... | reverse complement strand
TGGACTACTTTCCCGTTTCATATATAACATACATTATAAGAAAGTATATTGTAAGAGATTTAGATTAAAAATAACACGGACCGACCTTCTCGGACTCCCTTCGGTCGTTGTCAATCCCCCCCGCCCCTTTTTTTCGGATTGTTTATATTTATAATTAAACAAAATACTATGAGAACAATTAATGAATATAATAAAAGATTTTATCAATTAATTGAGTCAACAATGGGGAATGTTAAACCCTTAATAACTGAAGAAGAAAATACGATTTATTCTATTCCACCATTTAACAACTTACCAGATGAAATAAAAACAAACACCAATGATTTGTTTGATGGTAATGTTGTGAACAACATTATAAATTTAAGTGGTTTAACACAACCTATTAAAATATATCAAATAAAAACCAAATTAAATCTTGGGAATTTAAGTGCAATTTATTGTTTTGTTGACAAATCTGATTATGCTAAGAAATTAAAAATAACAGACATTAAAGATGGTACAAACTGTTTTGTTTGTAGGTCAAATGGAAATGATTTAAATGATACATCAAATTTTGTTTTACATACAAAACAAGATGGTACTGAAACGGTTTCACAATTTACCCAAGAAACCTTCAATTTAAGAAATGTTGTTACAACGGGAAATAATGAACAGGCAATCCTTTATCAAACTTATGTTAAATTTAAAGAATATGAACCGTTTAAATCAAACCCAAAAAGTATTTCTTTTAACACAAAAGAAAACCAAGTTAATATGAATTTCAAGGATATAAATGGAAAAGATAGGAATATTATTTTGGCTAGTAGGGGAGCTGAAAATGTCGGAGGGGAAAGATTTTTCTATCTAGGAGCATTCGAGTGTAACGAAACATCTTGCCCACTCAATGATAAAATTACCGTTAGTAATAAATCTCCATTAGTTACTGTTGAATCTTTCCAAAGTAATGGATTAATACCTAAATAGTTTCCCACAAACACGACCCCCATTTTAAAATAATCCTAATATTCGTAAAAAAATTTCTGGAAAAATTTTTTAGAAAATCTGGGTATTTATTATTAAATAAAATTATTATGGAAAAATATAGATTTAAACAATTATTAGAATCACAAATGGGGAATGTTAAACCTTTGATAAATGAAGACATAAATGATTTCCCTATTTGTGTTAGGTCTGCGGATGGAGGTAAAGTAACTAGTAATAAAAACGGAAGTAATTATATATTAGTTAGAAAAGCTCACACAAATGAACATGGTGAAAAACTAGATTATAAATGGTTCAAAGATGGTACTTTAGGTTATGCTGTGGCTGATGATTACCCCGATAAAGATATGGCCGGTAGAATTGTCGATTCAAAATATTACTATTGTAAATGTGTAAATAAAAAATGTGTTCCTAAAGTTGTTGATAAACCGAGACAACAACATGAATGTTCCGACCAAAAAAAATGCGATTAACTTTTTCCCCCCCCCCCCTTTCTACAACAAATAGGGGGTTTTTTATTTTCCATAAAACACTCCACTAACGTGTCGGTCTAAAGACACGACCCCCTTCTAGAAAATAACCCCAATATTCAAAAAAAATTTTTTGGAATTTTTTCTGGAAATTCCTATATTTGTTTTATGTCAAAAATATGTAATGTCTGTAATTTACAAAAAGACCAATCTGAATATAGAAATAGAAATACTTGTAAGACCTGTGAAAATAAGGAACGTTATAAAAGAAAGAAACTTCAAAGGTTAGATCCGGAATATGATAAGAAGTGTAGGGAGTATGATGTTTTAAGAAAACGAAAAAAAGAACGTCAGTGTCCCATTACCAATTTCAAACAACTAATAAGACAGTCAGTTAGAAAATCATTCAAACGTAGAGGGTATTCCAAAAAAACAAAAACATATATGATATTGGGGGAAGAGTGGAATGTTGTAAAAACACATTTTGAATCTTTATTTCAACCAGGTATGTCCTGGGATAATTATGGTCTTTGGCATATTGACCATATTAAACCACTATCCCTTGCCAATACCGAAGATGAGGTTATTGGACTATGTCATTATAAAAACCTTCAACCCCTATGGAAAGAAGATAATCTAAAAAAAGGAAGTAAGTAATTATATTTCTTTTGTTATATTTATTACTAAAGAATATATTATGAATAGAAGTCAATCAAAAATTAGACACATACAAGAAGCTAATAAAAGATTAGAAAATAAACTAATACTTGAAAAAATTGGGGAACCTCTAACCCCAGAAGCGGCTGGTAGTCAAAAAGCACAATTCACCAAAAAGAAAGCACAATTTTTAAATTCATACTATAATATAAATTTATCCGCAGCACAAACTGGAAACTGGCAAGATAAAGATTTTAATGATACTTTAAAAAAGTATATGGAAGAAAAACAAATTCCAGTTTGGGTTTGTAAAAAAGGTGATGGGTATTGTAACGATGATGCTGAAGGTGAGATTACTGCAAAAGGTGATGATTCAACAAAACTTCTTGATAGTATGAAAAAAATTGAAAAAGGAAAAGTAAATACAACATTTGATAAGGCGTATGATTATAAATTGGAAAATGGTAAATACTATTTTAAGGGAAAAGAAAATACCCAGTATGTAAAAAAATATCCTAATTGGGTTGAGGCTACTGGTAAGGGTCTTGAATCAATTAAAAGTAAAGTTTCATTTGCTTAAATTATCATAATTTCAATTTTCTTCCTTTTACAATGGGGGTATAAACCGAACCCGGACTTCGTCCGTGATTTTCTTGGTCTTCGGTCTGGCCGCGTTTTTTGAATTGATTAATATTTATCTCTATATTGAAAAAAGTTTATTATGGTTTGTAAGAAGGATGAATAATCCTGAAATATTGAGTTACATAGATAGAATTGTCCGAGAAGGATTTGACTATGAGGACCCATGCAATTTTATTGATGATAGGGAGGGTTTTATAAACGTAATTGTTTATGGGTCTAATATAACATTTATAAATTCATATGACGAACTAAATAATATAAGTCCCGTTGGTGAAGAATTTATTTTTGATTTTATTAAAAAAAAATTTTTAAAAGTTATAACAAACCATTATGATTTTTGGATTTCTGACGGCTACTGTGATGAATAGTTTTTCTACAGAAACACGACCCCCATTTATAAATTAACCCCAATATTCAAAAAAAAATTTTTGGAAAATTTTTTCTAAAATTTTGAGTATTTATAATTAAAATAAAAATAGAAAAAATGTAATAATAAAATGAAAAGATTTTTAGTGACTGAGGATGAGAAAAAACAAATTATGGATTTGTATAAACAAGTGATTACTGAGGAATCTGAAGTTGTTAACTCTGTTAGGGTTGCAATGGATGCTAAAAAAGAAATGGAGACAACAGGTATTAACTATAACGTAGTTAAACTTGACGATGTTGTCGATTCAAACGAACCCACTTGTATTCCACAAACAGATGATGAGACTAATAATGGTATCATTGCAAGGGTTTGGGATTGGGCCAATAATCCTGAAAATAGAGGTAATCTTAAACAAACTTTATTTTCATTAAAAAACGCAATTTTTAAAGCTAAAGACCAAGTTAAAGGAGATACGTCAACAACCCAAACAACAACAGTCCAAGTTAAAGATGAGACTCAACCAATGAATGAACAAGTTGAAACGGCCTTAATAACAATCGCAGGTGTTTCATTAGGACCAAGTGTTCTTATCGCGATTGGAGCGATTTTACTTATAATTATTATTGTTGCTATAGTTTCTAAAAGTGGAGGTAAAAGACGTTCTTCTTGTAAGAGAAGAAGTAAATTATTTAAACGTCACGGAATTGACGGAATGTTTATGTAATATGAAATATATTATCACTGAATATAAATTAAGAGATGTTATCTACAACTACATAAATAATTATTATGATTAGGTACTATGTCAGGTAGTGAATTGGAAGAAAAAAAGGGTGTTGACGATTGTTATAATGTTGAGTTATTAAACAGAAAATATTATAGATAAATAAAAAGTTAATATTTTAAAACCCCATTCTTATCAGTGGGGTTTTTTATTTCCTTTTAAAATATTTCAACTATATATAAATTATGAACAACGAACAAAAAGCGCAGAAGTATAATCAACTAATGATTGAATATACAAGAACTCAAAATAAAATCTCTTCAATAAGGGGGGAATCCCTTGAGTTAAACGAAAGACAATTAAAAGAAATTCGTGAACTGGAAAATAAGTTAAGATATCTTATGGAAGCGGCATCTCGTTTGTAATTCAATTCCCCATCTAATAAAGAGTGGAGTTTTTTGTTTTATGATATATTTATATATAAAATTATATTATGGAACTAAATAGATTTAAACAATTATTGGAATCAACAATGGGGGAAGTTAAACCATTAACTGAACAACCAAAACCAATATCAATACCAAAAGAACCAATAACAATACCAAAAACAGTATCAATACCTCCATCTGATGTTGTCAAGTCAGGACAAACTCCGTCAGGAAATATAGATTATAAGTCATTCGAAAATCCCAATTTACCTGAATGTATTGACTTCCTTGAAGGTGGTGCTAGTCCTGAACTAACAATTCCACTTAAACCCGGTGAAATGCCACGGATTATTCCTTTGATGGACGACGTTTCAATTGGACTAAATGCTCCTCACATTGAAAGATTTATTTTTATGTCAAAAAATGGTAAGGCGTTTTGTAGAACTCAAATGGAGAAATATTAAAATTATGAAAAAAATTATAAGACTTACAGAATCAGATCTTGCAAGAATTGTTAAAAGAACAATTATGGAACTTGATAGGTCCACATATGAAAGAGCCGCAGATAATGCAAATCAAAGAGGTTATTCAAAATTAGGTAATAGATTTCGTGAACACGGAAAAGAATTTGGTTTAAACCAAGAAACAGGTAATGTTACAATGGTTGTAAAATATAAAGATGAAGAACAAACTTTAAACGTAAGAATTAATAGTGTTGAAGGGGAACCTAGTTATTCTATGAGTTATGCGATGAAAACAGAAGACCTTGAAACTGGAAATAAAAAAACATTTATGATAAACAAATATCTAGGTGAAATGGAGTTTTATTTAAGTGGTGATTATCCATCTTTACCAAAAACAAGAACGGATGCTAAAAAGGTCTTAAAAGCTTTTGAAAGTAATGGTATTGATGCTAGTGATATTGACCCAAGGTCAATATCATATGATGATACCGATTTTTAATTATTTAAACCCACCACACAAAGGTGGGTTTTTTATTTGTTCTAATATTTATCTTATATGAAATCAAAATTATCTAAAGACCAAATATTTTTTATTAGAAGAAAACAAGATATTGAAAGACTTGTTGAGTTGGCTTGTAATTATGGTGCACAAGATGAAGATTTTTGTAAGTATGATTTTTATGATTACTACGATAATGTTTTAAATGATATTGAAAAAAATTTGGATAGAAATGGTATTATTCCTAATGGATTTCAACAAAAGGTAATTGAATTTGTTATGACATTTATGTTTGATTATATACATAAACAATACGAATCAAATAAAAGAATGTTGTGTTAATATGAAATCCCTAATTAGAAAAATCCTTAAAGAAGAATATACACCAACCGAAACTGATTTTTTATATTATGAAGTCCCAAAAAAGTTGGTTGCTCAATTGGGAATTGAATTATTTAAAGAAGAAGATGTTGTTTACATTACTGAAATTCATTTTGATACGCAAAATGTCCTATTTCAACTTTTTTCTAGATATCCCTTTGTTCATGGTGAAGAAATACATTATGATGAAGATAGGAATGTTCCAGGTGACTTTGAATCAAATATATTAATTCCAATTAAAGATTTACCAAAAAGTGTTCTTAATATAATACTAAGAAGATTGGACCCAGAATATTTAAAATATATGAATCTATGAAAATCCTTATAACTGAAAATCAAATACATTTACTTAGATTACTTGGGCAATTCATTGAAATTGTTGAAGATCAGATTGAAGGTTATAAAGCCAATCTTAAATTTGCTTGGTGGTGTAAGGTTTATGATGAAGATAGTTTTACAACAAATCTTATTGATAGATCAATTGAAGAACTTATTGACCGAAACTGGGATTTTTTTCACGACAACACAGATAAGGGGGGAGCAACTATGGATCTTGAATTGATAGATGATTATGCTAGAGAACATTATACCGAGCAAATTATTGATGTATTCAGACGTAAGTGTGGAAGTTCATTAAATGAATCAAAGATTGATTTTGTTAGAAGACTCCCAGCTGTTGAAGAAGAACTTAATAGACATTTAAAAAGGGTTGACCCCACAAAATTTGATTTCTTTCAACGTTATGTTGAATATCTTGCAAAAGTAACATTAATGTATGTTTCGGATAATTTAATAAATCGTGATATTCGTGGAGAAAATTATGATTTATATACCGAATTTAGAAATCACATTATATATGGATTAAGAAATGATATAAGGGACATATATGATAGCCGTAAACCTGGTGGTTTATTTTAATATTTATAATATATGAAAATTATTATCACAGAATCTCAATACGAAAGACTACTTGTTGATTTGTCTCCAGCTTTAAAAAGACGATTGACAGATGAAGATTTGAATACTATTGAAAGATTGGTATTAAAAAATATTAAACACTGCTCATACCCTTATTATGCTGACCATTTTGATTTTTTTGTTGATGATATTATTTATCAGACATTACACGAATTTGTTGCGGAATATAAAAGTGATGAAATTGATACCGAATATGACGAAGAATGGGGTGAAGTATGGATTGAAGATAGTAAAGAAAAAATATTTGACTTATATTGGCCGTTATTTGCAAACATTAAATCTTTATATACCGATAAATTACACGATATTTGGAAAGACATATTTAAGAAATGAAAAAGTTAATAAAAGAATCGGAACATCTCAAAGGACTATTTGCCAGCCTTCCACCATTTTTAAAAAGGAGGGTTACAATTGCTGATTTAAAATGGATTGATGAAGAATTAACCAATTTTATTATCGCAACACCACCGACAGATAAATTTGATAATTTTTGTGATTATGTTCTTGGTGATTTGCTTCATAATTTTTTGGTTGATAGAAAAGATGAAGAGATTGATACGGTTGAAGACCCGGAATATGGTTTGATATATGATGATGAAAGTCTTGGTAAAGTTGCATCAATGTATTGGGAATTAATGCCATATCTTAAAAAAAGATATGAAATTAGACTTCATCAAGCTTGGGAAAGAAAGAAACAACAATAATAACAATATTTATAAATAAACAATTATGGAACAATCACCCTTTGAAAATTTTTCTGATAAACAAATGATTAAGTATATGCGTTACGCATTACCAATCATTAGTGAACTTGACACACAAATTGAGTATTTCTTTGATGGAATATATGGCCCAGTCGAAAAACAACTTGCAGCACCAATTGGTGGTTCCTTATCGAGACTTGATAAAGAATATCTTTTTTATTTATATGTAAACAATGAAAATTTTGATGGCGAAACTATTAATAGACCAACACTAAATGAAAGAACCATTAATTTTATTGTAAAGGAAAGACAAATTACATATACAACATATAGTGAAGATTTACCAACATATGTTGATGAGTACATAGATCAAAGTTATTTATATCATCTAAAAGATAATGATGAAATTGAACCTTGGGAATGGGATAGTGATATAGATTATGAGGATTCAGATTATATTGATGATGAATTTGATTATTAATTATGAATAAGGTACCCCCAGTTTTTTTAAGAAGATTTAATTCTCATAAATTTGAAAAAATTATGAGAAAAGGTGCTATTCACGCATATTGGAATACAACAAATAGAGAACAATTTAAAAGAGAATTGGCTTCATCGGCAGCTGATGCTCTTTTATATACGGTACATAGAATTGATCCAGAAACAGAATTAACAAAAGAAGAAATGGATGACATCACTGATTATGTTATTGAAATTTTTAATTCATTAATGGATTTATATTATAACAATTTAAGAAAAGAATATCCAATTAGTGGAAAAAACATATAAGTTTTTAACTTTAATATATATTTATTAATAAAATTAATATTATGAATAGAAGTTTTACAAAAATTAATCATATGCAAAAAGTAAATATGTTACTTGAAAATAGAATGTTACAATATAAAACATTGATAAAAGAAGATACTTCAATACATATCACAAATGAAGATGAAGATGATATCGTATTTAAAACATCTCCAACATCAACAAAAAAATTTTATTACAGTTGTAGTACCAAAAAAGTTCAAAGCGAAGGTGGTGGTACAGAATCACCAGTTTTGACAGATGGCGATAAAAAACTTTTAGACTTAAAGTGTCAAAGTAATAATAAAGCGGTTTAGTTTAAAATTTAAAAAAGGAATCTATAGATTCCCTTTTTTTGTTTAAACACTATTTATTATATATGAAAAACTATATTCTAACAGAAGAACAATTAACAAGGGTAATAACTGAAGAACGACCAATTAAAAAAGGTGTTGCAATCAAGTATTCACCAGGTAAAGGTGAAGACCCAGTTTACCAATCTCATATGTTAGAGTTTAAGGATGAACAAGAATGGCAAGACTACAAAAAATCTCTTCCGAAAAAAAAAGAAATAATTGGTGTTATTGATATTAAAGAATCAATAAGTGAAAAAAAAAATCCGTTAATTTCTGAATCTGAAAACAAACGCATTGATGCTGGAAAAAAAATCTTATTAAGACATCTTAAAGATGAATACCCATTTATTATTAATATTAATATCAGAATAAAAGATGGATTGTTTGGTAATGTTAGTTTCAAGATTGATTTAAATAAATTTTATGATTTTTATAATGTAACACCACCAAATGATTATAAAGAATTTGATTTTCTATTACCAAACCTTGAAATTAGTAGATTGTATCTACAAAGTTATGTGGACGATAAGTTTAAAAACGATTTTGGTTACGAATTTAATAGAAAGTTAGAAAAGTTTATGGATGATATTTACATACATTTACCAGAAAATATGATAAACTATAAGTTTGAAGGATTTTCAGATGAAGATTTTGAAACTGACGAATTTAGCACTAGAGATGTAAGTTTTTATAAAAGATGGCAAGGTGAAAAAGAACCGATTGAATTAAAAGTTGATGATTACTTACCAGTAGTTGATTTAACTAAAATAAAATTTTAAACAAAAATCTTTATAAATTTATATTTTTTTATAATTTTAATTATGGTTAAAGAATATGATAATTTTATTTCAGATATTATTTGTGACCGACTTATTAAAATATCCTACAAAAATTTATCTGAAGCAGAAGTTTTAGGTGAAAAGATAGATGGATATAGAACAGCAAATAGTTGTTGGTTATACGATGATGATTACGATATTGTAAAAAATTATAGACAGAAAATTTCTGAATTGGTTAATTTACCAATTGAAAATATGGAATCATTACATATTGTTTCATATGATGTTGGTGGTGAATATAAAGAACATCACGATTTTTTCCATCCAACTGAAGAATATTTTGAAAATACCATATCTGCTGGAGGACAAAGAACAAAAACTTGTCTTCTTTATTTAAACGATTCATTTGAAGGTGGTGAAACTGAATTTATAAATTTAGGAATAAAAATAAAACCAAAAATTGGTAAACTTATTGTTTGGGATAATTTAAATGAAGATGGGTCTTTAGATTATGATAGTTTACACGCAGGATTACCGGTTATTGAAGGAAAAAAATTTATTGCTGTTATATGGATAAGGGAAAATAAATTTATTTAATATAAAAAAATATAAAATTTAACCTCATCTTTACGATGAGGTTTTTTTATTAATATTAGTATTTATTAAAATATGGATAAAGGTTTAGTATTTTTACTAAGGAGAATTTCTCCAGAATATTTGAAACTACTGCTTGATGGTGAAATGGAAGATCAGCAACCTTGTTATTATAGAAATAGATTTGGTGAATATTTTGGAAAAGGTAAATATACAGAAGTTGTTCTTGAAGGTCTTTCTGATAACATATTTTATGTATATACAAAACATAATCCAGCAACCGATGGTGATACAGAAAATGAAATTATAAGAGACATAGTTCAAAAAATATTTTTAAAAACTATAAAAAAATACTACGATGATGTTGATTGTAGTGAAGAAGAAGATGAAGATTAAATGAAATATCTAATAACAGAAAAACAAGGATCCAGACTGAAAAGTCAACTTTCACAATCATTTGATGAAATTGGTTTTATTAATACAATCGATAGATACAGATTATCAATACCTCAACTTGATAAAATTTATAGAAATTCAAAATTACCAGAATTTAGTTGTGATGATTTAAATGAAATTTGTTCTAAATTAATTTATGAAAGTGATGTCAAAAAACGGTACATTACAGGAGAATATTTTATTAGTTTAGATATGGACGATTTTGTAGGTTCAGTATATTTCAAAGTAACAGATAATGAAACAACAAATAGTCTTGATGGTTATGCAACACCTTATTGGGATGGTAAATGTTTTTTACCAATTGATACTGAATATTACAATTTTACAGATGATGACGGTGAAATAATCGATGAAGAAATAACTGGTCAGTACTATAAACAAATAAAATTACCGACCAAATTTGAAAGTTTTCAGGCAATAGTAGATTGGATGGAAAATGATTATATACAGTATTTAATTAATTTTTGTAAACAAACCTTTGAAGAATTGGAATCTTAATAATATTTATCTATATGAAAAAAGAAGAAACAAAGCCAAGGAACAGAAAAAATCTTTCAAAAACACTTAAAAGAATTGAAAAAAATTCTGAAATCCTTAGAAAATATCAACAAGAACTGAAAAATTAATTATGACAAAAATATTAGTAACGGAAGACCAATACCAAAGATTAATAAAAAGAATTACAGAAGAAGCTGCCGGTTATGACGACTATAATGTTATGGCTCATCACGGCGGTACTTCTATGAAAGTATTGATTGATACTTTTACAGATTTATCACAAGTTCTTAGAAGTATCGGATATATGTTAAAATCTGAAAATATTGAATATGTTGATTTAAAAGAAAATTTATATGAAGCAATTGATTTAATTTCAGAAATTAATTCGGCAATGGATATTGTTTTCAAAGATTTTACAGAAAAAGAATTAATTAGACTAGGTAAAATTTTACACAGAAAACTAGAATCTTATCAAGAAAAAATTAGAATAATGCTTAATATGGGTAAAGAATTAATAACAAAAGAAACAATCATTGATAAACTTTTTGGCTTAACAATGAATGTTTATAGAGCTATGACAGATTATGCAGCCGAATTAAAAGTCACAGACATTAAATTTCAAATAAGAATTGATAAAGGAAGCCCAAAAACCGATTTAAACTAATTTTTTTGGTTTTATAACATATTTATAAATAAATTAAAATTATGAGTTATTATAGAAGATTAATCGAAGAATCTGAAAAACAAAGAATTTTGGGTCTACACAATAGAGTTAAAAAAAATCCAACAACACGATTATTGAAAGAAGGTCTTTATGATTTCCCAATATGTGTTAGAAATGCTAACGGTGGAAAAGTAAATAACATACAATTACCACAAAAGGCTTTAAATTTTTTATATGAAAAAATAGGATATAAAGGATCTACAATGTTTGAAGCGGTTGTTGTAAATGACCCAAGTACAAATTACACCTATTATTGGTTACATACACCATCTAAAATGGTTGTTAAAGTACCCAATGGAGATGGTGAAGTAATAATTCAATCATATAGTTGTAACTGTAAAAAAGTTATAAGTCGAAAATATGATGGTCAAAATAAAGAAGATATCCCTTGTTCTGGAAATAACCAACAAGGTAATCAACAAGGTGGTGGTAAAGACACTAATTGTAAAAGTAAAACTCCTTACAACGCTATTACCGATATGGGTATGAACTTTAAAGATGTTCAAGCTAAATGGATTGCGGCAAATTGTAACGGAACCACTCCTTGTATCAAAGGTGACGCAACAACCAATATAAATTTAAGAAACGCTTTTTGTGACGGAACTTGGAAACCAGATGGTTCTAAAAGTGATTTTCCATTACCAGGTGGTCAAATACCTGGTGGTGATGTTAAACTTCCAGATATAAAAGAAATACAAGCATGTTTTGGTAAAGTACAACTTGATATGCCATTTGAATGTAAAGGAACTGTAATGTCTACAACAGGAAATGTAGTAGGTGGTGGTTGTATTAATGCTTTAATTAAAAGATTTGAAGAAATGCCACAAAAAATGTTAGAAGTAATTCTTTGTATTTTTGCTAAATTACAAATTCCTGAAACACTTTTAAGAATAGTAATTGACTATGTTACTAAAAATCCACAGATTATTATTGACATTATTAATAAGAATCCACAGATTATTATTGACATTATTACAAACAATCCTCAATTAATAATTGATATTATAAGTAAAAACCCTCAATTAATAATTGATATTATTACTAAAAATCCAGATATCATAAAACAAATACCTATCGATAAATTACCAGATATTTTAAAACAAATACCTATTGAAAAATTACCAGAAATTATTAAAATACCTGGTATTCCAATCCAGTTACCGGGTGATAAAACTATTGAAGATATATTAAAAGAATTTCCAGGAATGCCGATAGGTAAAATACCTGGTTTATTACCAGGGGATAAACAATATTCAGAAGAATATATAACACCAACATTTGAACAAAAACCTAAAGCTGATTAAAAATTTATAGTTATGAGTTATTATTTGAAAAATTTATTAAGTGAGTCTGAAAAAAGACGAATTTTAAATCTTCACGAAAATCGTAGAAAATACGAATGGAAAGGTTTGATTATGGAAGCAACTGAAGAAGAGGCTAAAAGTTTTTTTGAAAAAAGAAAAACAAAAATGAAAAATTTTCCACCAGTTGGAACTGTTATTGATTACGACGGGAAGGGTAATTTTGCATATAAAACAATAGACGCTAATAATAATCCATTATATTTATTTGCAGATGGTACAGCAAAAAATTCTACTGGTAAAACAGCTACAAATAGATGGTACGGTCAATTAAGTCCAGACGAAGTGGCCCTTGATAAAATGCCCACACTAAAACCAACTCTAATAGAACCTAAAATAGACTTAAATACATTAAGTTCAACACCTAAAGGTTCTGAACCCCAAGGAATGATGACAGGTAAAGAAATTAATCAAAGTAGAAGAGAGTTAAAAAGAAAAATAAAATCTGCAAAAAAACAATTTAAAAGTGAAAATAAAAAAAATAAACAAAGTTGTTTAGCCTACTTTAAAAATTGGGTAAACGATTGGAACCAGAAGGATGAAGCATTACAAGTTATTGTTAAAGAAACATCACCACAATACAATAGTTACGTAAAATTTTTAAGTTCTTGTTGTGATATTTTGAATGAAAATGGAAAACAACCAGCTCTTTATGGGCTTTGTTCTACTAAAGGTGTAGAACCAGAAACAATCGTTAAGTCTTATAAAACGAAAACAGGTGGTTCTGGATTGGGTGCAATGGAAATAGAAAATCAAACCTATGAAAATTTAGGATTACAATAAAAAAAAGGGACTTAAGTCCCTTTTTTTTTACTCAACTCCCAAAAGTTCTAAATCAAAAAAAAGTTTTTGTCCTGCTAAAGGATGATTTGCATCCAAAACAACAACATTTTCTTTTACTTTAACAACTTTCACAATTACTGGACCGTTAGGACCAAATGTTTGTAACATAGCACCTTCTTGTACATCTTGTGGTACACGATCTTTAGGTATTTCAGTAATCAATTCATTATTATAATCACCATACGCTTCTGTATGTGGTATTTCTACCGTTTTTTTATCACCAACAGTCATATCAATTAACCCAGATTCAAAACCAGGAATTAATTGTCCTTGACCTAACGTTGCTTTAAGTGGTTCACGACCTTCATTTAATGAAGAATCAAATACAGAACCATCTTCCAATCTACCTGTGTAATTTACAGTCACAGTACTGTTTAGACTTACTTTGCTCATAATATTTTTTTTATTAAGGATAGTTTATTTTAATTTAAATGTAAAACATTATGGTTAAAATAATATTACAAATAATATTCAATATTTGACACCAAATTGAAAAAGAAATTGTTTTATACAATAGACCTTTTTTCTTGAAAAGTAAAAAATCTAAAAAAAATTTTTTCATAATAAAAAGTATTTATAATAATATACTTATAAATTTTTAAAAAACCAACTTTGAAATCCTTAACTGATAAAATTGTTTCTTATTTAACTTTCGGTATAAATCTGGATATTTTACCAATAGACAATAAAAATAAAAAAGAAGAAAAACCAGAAGAAAATTCAAAACTACCATCTAAAATACAGTCGGCAATCGATAAACTTAAAACAGATTGGGGTGTTGAAATTACACAAAAACATATAGACAAAGAATTAGAACAAGAAGGTTCTTGGAAAGAAGACGCTGGAAGTGTAAACCAACAAGCACTAACAAATATAAATAAATTAATAAAAGATTGTAATTCTAAATTTGGGTACCAAGGTGGTATAGCTTCTGGGTATCGAAGTTATAACGACCAAGTTAAAAATTTTGGTAGAAAAGTAAAAGAAGATGGTCGATCAATTGATAATGTACAAGCTTCTAATACAATCCCAGGATTCAGTGAACATCACACAGGTAAAGCCTTTGATATTTTTAGTACTGAAGAATCTTGGTGGGATGCAAGACCAAAAGTAAAAAATTGGGTTGCAGATAATGCTAGTAATTATGGTTTTAGAGTTACATATAAAACACCTGGTACATTAAGGGTTGTGGAACCTTGGCATTTGTATTATACTAAATAATTATAGATATGAAAAAAATTATAAAAGAATCGGATTCAACATCACTTGTTAATAAGTTAGTATCTTTTTTAACTTCTGGGTTAAATTTAACTGATTTAACATTAGGTTCGGAAAAAGATGATACACAAATTTCTAAACCATCTTTATCTGATGATGAAGTGTATGAAGCAATACTAACTGGTGTTGGTGCTCCAATAACAAAAGAAAATATGAAATTTATGTATGCTTGGAGACAAGGTGAAGGAGCAAAAGCAGCATTTAACCCATTTAACACAACGAAGAAAAAAGAAAAATCAACATTTTATAATTGTCTTAGTAGAAAAGATGGTAAATGTAATGGTGGTGTTAGAAACTATAGTAGTCAACAAGAAGGTATTGATGCAACAATAGAAACTTTAAAATTAAGTTATTATACTTGTATTACAGATGGTCTTAAAAATGACATTGGTGCTAAAAAAATTGCAAGACAATGTAAAAGTGCTTTGAAGACTTGGGGTACTGGTGAACTTGTTGCTAAAGTTTTAGACGGTAACAAATTAAGTCCTTCACCAATACCAACATCCACAACTAAAACAGTAACATAATGTTAAAGTTTTCCAAATACTTAATTATACAATTAATGAACAAGTATGGTTCATTTATGTGGTTTGGAACGCACGTATCTATGACTCAAACAGATTGGCATTGGTTGTTTGAAACTTTTTTATGTATTTTTGTTAATTTATTAGTTATTTTTTCTTTATATTTGCAATACAAAGAAGAAGAAAATGAAAAACTACAAAAAACTAACAATACCTAAAGATTCTGCTTGGAATAGAAAAGGGGTTTTACCATTCTTGTGGCGAAAAACACATTGGAGAATACGATATTTTATTGGCGGAATAAAAAATATCTTTAGATGGATGCCAACTTTATATAAAGATAAAGATTGGGACGATTGGTATATTTTAACAATCTTACAAAAGAAAATAGAATTTCAGAGAAAAGAAATAATCTATGCAAATCGTCACATTAATGTTGATAGAGATAATCGTGATATGACAATTGTTTTAAACCTCATTGAAAGAGTTAAAGACGAATTCTATAATACTGAATATCTAAATTACGAAGAATCTAAATTTAGATTTGAACCTGTTGAAGATAATGAAAACTTCCGTTTTTTGGAAGTTGACGTTTTATCTGAAAGATATGATGATTTTTTAAAAAAATATCAATCAAGCGTTCGTAAAGTATTAAAAGAAAGACCCAATTTAGATAAAAAAGATTTATGTTTTTATGTTTCAAAACATAATCAAGAAAAAGCACATAACTTATTGTTTAAAATCTTAAAAGAAAGAATGAAATGGTGGTGGGATTAAAAGTATATAAAGTAAAAGATAAAGAAACCTATAAAAAATTAAATTCTTTACTTGTTGGTTGGTGTTTTTTTAGACACGAAGGTGATGACTATTACATTAAAGCGCCTTCTAATAAAACAATAAAAGAATTAATAGAAAATGGTTCAATTACGGAATTAAATCAAACGAAGATTGAAGTATAATTTGTTTTTTATCGCCAACAACATTCCAAGCTCTTTGTATTAATAATTCAAGAGCTGATGGAAATAGTAAATCAACCTTTTCTGGTTCATCTAAATATAAGTTTACGCTTATCAAGTAAGAATCCTTACTTCTTACATACGTTAAATTACTTATTGTAATATAACTATTTTGTCCAAAAAATTCTTCCAAATCTCTTTTAAATTGTTTGTCTATAATTTTCTGTAGATATTTTTTATACTTCATTTAATAAATAATAACCTATGAATGTTTATTTGACAAGTAAAAAACAAAACCTCAATTAATTTCTAACGTATTTATTGTATATGAAAATATTGTTATCAACATTTTTAATTTTTATAAGTTTAATTGGGTTTACACAATGTAATGGTACACAATCTTTTACTTTAACACCCCCAGCAGTGGGTGGTACTTATTTACCAGGACAAGTTATTACAATGTGTTATACAATGAACGGATATACTCAGGCTGGTATTAACTGGATTGAAGGTTTTGATTTAACTTTAGGTTCTGGTTGGTCATCTGTTGTACCACAATCAGCACCTTTAAACTGTGGTGGTAACGCAACCGGCGGACAATGGACTTGGATGACTTCTGTAACATCAACAACAACACCAATACAAACCGTGGGTCCTGGTTATTTCTTCGATTTAACAATAGATGGAAACCCAGGTAATGATTTTGGTGACGCAGGAAGTTGTGTATGGACATTCTGTGTCACTTTGACTGTTGCAAATGTATGTACACCCCAAAATTTATTAATTCAAGTCACACCAGGGTCTGATGGTCTATGGGGAAGCTATATTAGTTCTTCTTGTGATTTGGCAACACCATTTAATGTCTTTAACGGAACAATAAACACAGTTCCAATAGTATTGGGACCAATAAACCATAATTAATCTATCATGAAAAAACTTTTATTTATTTTAATGATGATGATTTCGGGGATTTCATTGTCACAACTATCAACAACAAACCCAGATACGGTTTGTTATCAATCAACAACTCTTTCTACTTATACTGTACCATCTGTTGGATTAGGAACATATACTTGGACTGTTACAGCACCTGGTGTTATCACAGCAGGTCAAGGTACTAACTCAATTTCTGTTAACTGGTCGGCAGCAGCCCCTGGACTAATCACAAATGGTGTATCTGTAACTTATTCTTCACCTCCACCAGCTAACTGTCCTGCAACACCGGTTAATTTAAATGTATTAATATACCAAGTTATACCAACAATTACTGCTTTAGGGCCATTTTGTGAATCAGATCCTTGTGTAACTTTAGTTGGAACACCGGTAGGAAGTACTTGGTCTGGTACTGGGGTAGTTGGTAACCAATTTTGCCCAGATAACGTAACAAATGGAACAAATGCAACCTCAACAGTGACATATACTGTAAGTTCTGGTGGTTGTACATTCTCAACATCAGTTGTTGTACCAGTATATGGAACACCAACATTATCGCCTATACAACATAATTAATGAGATTATTGTTATTTGTATCTTTTTTATGTCTTTCTTTGACCACATATTGTCAACATATGTTTGAATTGTGTGATGGTGAAAGTAAAACAGTCACTTATACGTCAAATTATGGTGGTTTCGGTACAAATACGTGGACAGTTAATGGAATTGTGTATAATAGTGAAGACTTAACATACACATTTACACAAACTGGAACATATAATATAGTATTGAGGCGTGAAAATGTTATTTGTTATGTTGAAGAATCAATACAAGTTGAAGTAACAGACTGTCCAAGAGTAGTTTATTGGGTACCTAACTGTTTTACTCCAGATGGAAATGAAAATAATCAATTATATGGTCCAGTTATGATTAGTGGATTTGATATAAATGGGTTTGAATTTACCATTTTTAATCGTTGGGGTAACATTGTGTGGAAATCTAATGACCCAAATGGTCGTTGGAACGGTACATTCAACAATAAAATGTGCACAGATGGTGTTTATATATGGAAATTAGTGTTTAATATCTTTGGAAACGACAAAAAAATACAAAATCACGGTCATTTGACGTTAATTAGGTAAAAATAAGGTTATAGACTGTTTTTTTTGCTAAATTTTAAGTTTTCAACCTTAAAACTCGTCATTTTTAATGTTTATTTCTTGAATTTTCAGTATTTTGACGTTTTTTCCCTTATTTTTAACCGTAATTTCCATTTCATTAGGGTAAAGTATGTTATTTTCGATAGTTTCTTCAATATCTACTTCTTTTTTGGGTATTTTTGTTGTAATTAGGTAGTATTTTTCCCCACATCTAGTACAAAATGAGTGATTTGACAGTAATTCTGTCCTATTTTTGCTTAAATGTGACCCAATTTCGTCTAAATTAATGTCTTTTTTGTCATCTACGACTAAAATTCGGTATCCTTTTTGTGTTTTTGGTAGGTTTTAAGCCCATTTTAGGTAGTATTTTACCTCATTTTCGGCCTCTTTTTGGTTGAAATCCATTGATTTTAGGGTAGAAATTAGGGTTTTTTTACTAATTATTTCACTTAAAACAGGTAAAATCTTCATATATATAAATAATTTATTTATCCCTTTTTCTTATTGTATTTGATTTCCACTTCATATGGACCAGAATTTGACTTATAATTGTCATATTTCCAGATTAAAGTACAATCTTCGTGGGTAATAACACGTTCAAATACCTTACGTTCTATTTGTTTTTTAACTTTCTTATCACTCATAAAGTACAAATATAGTAATTTTTCTTTAAAAAAAGAAACCCCTCTTTTGGAGGGGAGTTAAAAACTGATAAAATGTTATTCTTGGGACTCTTTATCGTCTTCTTTAAAGAAATTTGTAAGAAACTTACCAACAACACCGAATACAATCGATGATACAATCATAATTTTGATTTCTTGTGTTGTAAAAATTTCTTTTAACGTGTCATACTGCCAAACACCACCAACCGCAACAATTGCAGCGGCAGCCAGTAATCCGTCCCCTAATTTTCTCCACTTTTTTGGTGTGGGTTTCCAATAATGTTTCATCATAGTTCTTTTTATATAAATATCATATAATAAAAAAAGGGACAGTAGCGAATTGTCCCTTTAACATTACCATAACCAGTAATGGTCCTAAGCAAAGTTTTTATTGTCCTTTTACAAGATTAACACACTGTTTAAGATACTCTTTAGCTCTTGGTGATGGTGTGTATTCATCATCTTTTGTTTGTAGGTTTAAAATACGTTCAATATCCTTAACAAGTTCTGTACCGTGTTCATTTTCTTTATATAGTTCAATGATTTTATCCATAGCCTTATGACACTCACCAGTTGTTTCATCGTGATAGTTTTTATTTCTAAAACGATTTAGATTATTCATCATATCATAAGCTAAATGAGCACCACCATCTTTAACGTCTTTAAATAGTCTTATGTTATTTAAGATTCCTAGAGTATCGACCATTGAATTCACACCCATTCTTCTTTTATTAACACCAGGGGCATATTTAACGTATTCATCGGCTTGACCAACAATTTCGTCAAGAAGAATCATATTTTCTGGAACACATCTAGGTTTAGGTGGTTCTTTCTTTTTATTTTCTCTTTGTTCACCACCCATCGGAACATCGCCATTTTCTTTAATTACCTTTTCAATTAAAGCAACAAGCTCACTTTCTGTTAATTTTATTTTTTTCATATGATGATTTTAAAATAAATATGTTTTATTTAATCAATTTTAATGTATTTATATTAATAAATATCTAAATAGTTGATTATGTTAGACAATATAATAAAAAGAGTTATAAATGAAGAAATAAACCACCCAATGATTCTTACAGAATCGGTAAGAATTTCAGAAAATCTGAAATACCACTTGGATAATCAAATACCATTATCTGAAACTGTTTTTAGGATTTTTTCACCCGCATATTTTGAATTAATTAATGAAGTGAGAAAACTTTATAATAATGGTTTAATGGATATTAACGAAGAAGATTTGTGGTTAGTTGAAAGTAACTTAGGTGAAAGTGTTACATTAGATAATGGAAAAAAAGTTTGGTTAGATGTTCCATTTGAAGTAAAGGAATCAATTAATGAGGCCGAACATAGAGGTAAAAAAGTAAAGCTTGGAAGTCCTTTTAGAACACCAGGTGGGCCAAAGAAATTTGCGGTATATGTTAAAACTCCAGGTGGCGGTGTGAAAAAAGTAACATTTGGAGATCCGAATTTAAGAATTAAAAACGCAAATAAAGGAAGAGCAAAATCATTTAGAGCAAGACACAATTGTGACCAGAAAAAAGATAGAACCACAGCTGGGTATTGGTCTTGTAATGTTGGTAGATATGCCAAAAAATTAGGTCTTAAATCATCCAGAAATTGGTAATATTTTATGGGACCATACGAAAGATTTATTAACCCAAGATATGTAAAAATATTCAATCATTTCTTAAAAGAAGTATGTGAAGCGGCTATTGAAAACAAATATCACACGAAGGTAAAGCTTAAATTATATGGTATTGGTGTAAGACCAAAAAGTTCTGTTTATGAAGAAATACCAAAAGAAGAATTATTAGATTCACAGACAAAAGTTGATTTTTTTATTGATTCTGAACCTAGTAGATTTAGTAGATTTAATGTTGTTGAAGATTTAATACTTCTTGAAGGTAAATCTTTCCTACAATTACAAAATGCCGACTATATGGGTTATATACCAGAATATTTTCGTATTAGAATACATTTCAATAACAGACCATTATTTCCTTTAGATTATGTTAGTGAAGATAGTTTAAATGAAGAAGTTGAGCCTTCTGAAAGGGCAGTTAAAAACATTTGTGATGCAAAAAAATTCTGTGAAGCACAAGGAAAAATTACATTTGGACAATTAAAAGAAATTGTAACAAACGCAAAAGCAAAAAGACTATATCAACATATTGGTGAAGGTGGCTTTAAAGCAACACTGAGATTACTTCCTTGGTTTTTTCCACAATTAGCAATTGCTGGTTTTACTGGATCAATACTAAGAGCTTTTAATAAAATATTCAGACCTGGGATTGAAGAAACAACTGGATATAAAACTTGGTGGGGTAAAACTATAATGAAATTGTTTGACTTGGTTGAAGGGGAATTGGGAATAGGTGACCCGTTATCAAAAATATTTTTTATTTCAGATGGATTAATGACAATGCTTGACGATAAATTAAAAGTTAAGTTTGCCAGACATATTGCTGAAATTGCTAGTGAAAAACCAGACGATGAAGAAGTTCCAGAATACTTTGTTGAAAATGAATTAAGGAAATATCTAAATGAAAAGTTTTTATTAGACCCACCATTAAGTCCAAAAGAAATTAAAAAGAATGACGACTTACCTTTCAAAGAAGTTAAAGAAAATGGAATTAAAACAAGACTTTTCAAAGAAAATGTAAGTAATGGGGAATTAAAATGGCACTTTGATAAACAAGATAGAAAAGTTAAAGTTGTTAAATCAAATAACTGGATGTTACAGATGGATAATGATATCCCAAAACCATTAAAGGAAGGACAAACAATATTTATTCCAAAAGGTGTTTATCATAGAGTGATAAAAGGTCAAGGTGATTTAATTGTAAAAATAAAAGAATTGTAATGTATAGAAAAAGATTTATAATAACTGAAAGTGAAAAAAAACATATAAAAAATTTATATGGTTTGTTAGTTGAACAAAGGGGTAATGTAACTGGTTGTACTTTTAGTGATGTGTATAAAAACACGTTAAGTGATTATAATGAAATTATGACTAAATATGGTAATGACTTTAATAAAATTTCTGATATTTTAACAACTAAAGCAAAAGAAATAATACAGAATGTAAAAAATAAAAATCAAAATGAAAATATTGAATTTGAGTCTGCCTGTCAAGTAGCTTTAAACACTATAAGAACAAATTATCAAAATAAACCTTGGTTAATAATAGATCAGGTTAAAAATACAGTTTATTTTTTTACTAATGGTGGGACATATTTAACTGGGACTTTAGCAATTATGGGAAAAGATAAACCAACTGATGAATTTAAAGCTTGGTCTTTAATGGATGATGATGAAAGAAACAATTCTGGTTTTGACCCAATATCTAGAATTGGCGGTAGATTTGCACCAACTGGTGTGTTTAATGCTGGACCAGGACAAACTTATACACAATATACAGGTGCCGGAACAAAAGAAACCCCAAAAAATAATCTTTGGTCTTTTTTTGATGAGTCTGGTAAAGAATTGGTAACAGCAATACACGGTGTTAAAAATACCACAGAAAGAAATGAAGCGTTTAAATGTGTAAATGGTACAAAACTAACTAAAGAAACAAATTTAGATTTATCTAGTGGTTGTATAAATTTACCAACAAGTTTTTTGGATAAATTAACCAATTTAAATATCGATATATCTAAGTATAAAATTTTTAGCTTAGGTGATGAAAACTATTTAGTTAAAAATTCATCAAACATTGATAACATCACTTAACAACATATTTCACAGTATTTAAACAGCCTATTGTATTTGGATTCCCGCCAGCATAAGAAATCGCACTTTGTAATGATTCTTCAATATCCTTTAACTTATCAAAAATAGAAACTTCTTTATATGGTACAAGTTTTCTAATCCCTTCTATTCTATTTGTTTTTCCAGATTGTGAAGATGATGCACTACCCCAAAATTCTTTGTACCAATGACCATCTAATTCATTTTTAATTTTTTCACCTGGAGATTCGTTAAATCCGGCCAACATACCACCAATCATAACCATTGATGCTCCCAATACAAGACTTTTTACAATATCACAATGTTCTTTTATTGAACCGTCAGCAACAATTGGTTTTTTTGCAACTTTAACACATTTTTTAATCATAGATGCTTGCCAACCACGGTTACCAAATCCGGTTGAATGGTACGTTGTACAAGCTGATCCTCCACCAATACCGCATTTTACCGCGTCACAACCCCAAGACTCCAAATCCGTTACAGCTTCTGGTGTACAAACATTACCACCAATTAAAAATACATTCGACATTTTATTTTTAATGTATTTAACCATTTTTTTCATTTTAATTGAATAACCGTGTGCAATATCAACTGTAATAAAATGCGGTATTAAATTTTTTGATACAAGTTTGTCAATTAAGTAATAAGAATCTTCATTTACACCAACAGAAATTGATGCAATTAAATTATGGTCTTTCATTTCTTTAACAAAAGAAAATTCATCAATATTAAATCTATGTAATATATAGAAATAACCTTTTTTTGATAGTTCTTTAGCTAAATTAATATCAATTATACTTTCCATATTAGCAGGTACAATCGGAAGTTTAAATCTATGACCACCAAACATACAAGTTGTATCACAATCACTTCTACTTTCAATACTACTAAAATTTGGTAGCAGAGTCATATTATCAAAATCAAATACTTTTTTCATTTTCATTATTTTCTTCAATTAAATTTGTAATTCTATTTTTACCCTTTTCACCAATTGGAATTGGGTTTCCTTCTTCATCGATTCTAACAAATCTAATATTTGTTTTAAGAACAACAGCTTGATTACCAGTATAAACATTGTGTGCTCTTGCTTCCATATATAATGTTAAAGAACTATTACCAAGTTTTGCTGGTTTACCATAAATTTTTATTAACTGACCTTCTTTTGCTGGTTTTTCAAAATTACATTTATCTATTGACACCGTAACAATTCTTGGTGTGTCACATAATTGCATTGCATATCCTGCAGCCGAAGCATCAATCCAAGCAAGAAGTTTACCACCAAACAAATTTCCGTGGAAACCTAAGTCAGATTTTTTTATTGGGTGTGAATTTAATAACTCCATTTCTTTATTTTATTTTTTAAAAAAATAGATATATTTTAATTTATAGTCAAATAAAGTATTTATTATTATGAAGTTCAGAAATTTAATTTTGGAAGATGGTAGAAGAAGGGATGTTATTCGAGTTGTTGTCAAAGATATTATAAAATTATTTAAAGAAGAAGATGAAGGTGAATTTCATTTACCAAATTATTATGATGAAGAAAATGATTACTATGAATTTCCAAATTTAGGAGAAGTTTTTCTTATTGAAGTTATTTTACAACAAAATGAAGACCTAGAAAGTTTCAAGGTTAATGCCGATTACTACCATAATGATGATATAATTGAAGTTACAATTGAATATAACCCAAATAATAAGACAAGAATAACTTATGATTTGGTTGGTGAACTAAATGAAGTTATTGCACACGAAATTAGACATATTGAACAAAAAGTTAAGGGAACGTTTGATTTAGGTGGGGATGATGTTGAAGATCCTTATGAATATTATACACAACCACACGAACTTGACGCTCAAGTTTTTGGTTTTAAAAGATTATCAAAAATAACAAAAACACCAATGGATGTTGTTGTTAAAAGATGGTTTAAAACACATAAAGATGTTCATAGGTTAACCGATGAACAAGCAACAGATGTTATAAGTAAAATATTAAATTATAAGTAATTGTTATGAAGGTACCACAAGAATATACAGCTAAAGTTGAAAAAATAAAAAATGTTATTTTATCAAGGTCTGGTTTAATATCGGAATATGGTCTTAACAATATTAAAATGGAAGTTGACGAATTTGATACTTTTGCTGATAATACTGTTTCTGAAATTGTATTTAGTCTTAGATTGAGTAATGTTGAATGTGATGAATGTGATCATCAACCGGAGTTAATTAGTGAAACAATTATAAACTTAAAATATAAAATAGAAAGTGCTGCCAATTTTTATATTTCACCAACATTAGAATTAAAAAGTAGTGGAGATTCTCTTAGAGGTGTACTATTTTATGATTGTAAAATTTGGAGAAGTGAATTTGAATATCTTACATTTGGAATTTTCTATGATGTTGGTGAAGACTTTAAGATTTAAATCTTTTTACAATTTCTAACATTAATCTTTTTGCAAAATTACCACCAAAACTAACAACTAAAAAAGCAAGACTTCGACCAACAATTTCTTTTGTATCAACAGAACTTCCAGTTTGTGCAACTTCATATAACTCTGGTAATATTGGTATTAAAAAAGTATATGCAAGCATATTTGATATTTTAGCCGTAGGTACTGCCAAACTTTCAATAAAAGATAAAAAAACACTTTTTAATTTACCTGCAACATCCAAAGCACTATCAAATTCAAAAACCAATTCTTTTTCTTTTATTTTTTCTAATACTTTTCCTAACATTTCTTTATTTGAATGATAGTACGTTAATATTATTCCAGTTGAAATTAATGCTAATTCAGTTGATGATATTTCAGGAAATTTACCTTCAATAAAATCTGATACTGGCATAACAAAACCAGCAATTGTTGCACCCCAAGTTGTTAAAAAATTTAAGTCAAGACCGATTTGGTTTTTTGTTTCTTTAACGACTTTTTTGAAAAAAGATTCTAACTCTTTCAATTTATCCACTATGTTTATTTGTCTTTCCTCAAGTAAAATTTTTTTATATTGAGACTCTGATATTATTATCTTCATAACAAATAAATATTTCGCTATATTTATATTTGTATGGCAAGTAGAATTAAATATTTAAAAAATGCACCACTTGAAGTCGGAGATGAAGTTGTGTGTGTGATAATGGATGATAATTTTTCACCCGTTAAGTCTGGAACTCCAGGAGTTGTTAAGTCTGTGAGTAATGTACAAGGAAGTAATGTATATTATGTAAATTGGGCTAGTGGGTCCAAACTTGCATTACTTCAAGGTGTTGATCAATGGAGAAAAGTTGTTAGTGAAGACGATGAAGAAGAAGACAGACAATTAAGTGAAGGTTTTATGTTTTTTACCACAAAAAGAGCATTAATAAAAGAAATAAAAAAATAAATTATGGCACAATACTTTTTCAAAATGTCACAAGCTGAAAAAAATGACATTTTAGATAAACATAAAACAATTTATGATGGTTATGTAACACAATATGGTCAACAACCAAATATACAACCATTATATGTACAAGACTTTGCAAACGATAAAGGTGGTCTTACCGTATCAAATAAAGGTGTAGTAAAACCATACACAAATATGAATATCAATGAAGATATTGATAGAAGAGATAGAATTGGTGATGGTCCACACGATTTACAAAATGGTACAGTTGATTTAAGAGGTGTTCCAGATATGTCAGATGTTGATAGAGAATATTTTCACAATTTATACCCATCTCCAAATGAAGATGAAACAGAATATGTTTCACTTGGAATGAAAAATGATGATGAAGAATGTACACATTGTGATGGAAATTCATTAGATATTGTTATTGATTTTGATGAATTGGGTGAAGACTTTGAATACGATATTGATAGGGATTTTTCTGAAGATTTAGCCGGGCCAATGAATTATGAAGTTACCGGAGATAGTTTTAGAGATGAAGTTGATCATGAAGAAATTCCTAACTTTATGGAAAAACTAAACGAATCACTTGATATGTTTAGAAGATTTAAAAAATATAATTAAAATGGAAATACAAGAAATTGTTTCTTACTACTTATACGAAGACACAAAAAGAGTTGAAGTTTCTTTTAGACTTACAACCGATTCTGAAGATGAAATAAGAAATGATGTTATTAACTTGGATGATTCAAAAGAGTTTGGATATAATCTAATCCAGGAAAGTACAGATTTTTTTAATTTTGATGATGATGAATTGGATGAAGATGATTCAGATTTTCAAACAATAGATGAAGATTTATTACTTTCTTTTTTAAATGAATATTACATTGTACATTCGGACAAATTACCTAAAGTTGAAATAATATAAAAAAGTCCGTATTTTCTTACGGACCTACTCTTGTCAAAAAGAGTGTGATAGATTCATTTGGTCCAGATGAACCGTAAGCCCACTGTCCTGTTGAACGTAATACTAATGTTTCAGCACCATCTTCAATAATATTAAAAACCTTTCTTGTTCCTTCAAATTCTATAATTAAGTTACCCAAAGCTGTATTTGTTTCACCAACAACATTATAAAAGTAAGCTTTATTCCAAACTGTTGAACCATCTGGTTGTGGACTTGGTGAAAATCTAATTTGTACATAATCCATATGTAATTTAAAAAAACCAACTGGTATTGAATCAAAAGGTGATACATCGTTTGGATTCACGTATAAATCACCTGGATAGAAAACCATTGATTGTGGTGATGGACTATTATCAGTTTGTTCATATGTTATTTTATCAACACGATATTCACCACTTAAAGATAAAAGTTTTGGTTGTGTATATTTAACACAAGAACTTAATGAAATTAAAAGAATAAAAAGTTTAAAAATGGTTTTCATATTGTATTATTTATATAACTACAAAATTAATACTTTTTTTTAAATATACAACTATTTATAAAGAAATATTTTATGCAACTTGAAGAATTAATTGGTTTAATGGAAAAATATACCTTTAATAATGATTTTGATGGTGAATTAGGCGAACAAGACGCACCTGCCGCTGGAGGTGGTGGTGCAACAGCTGGAGCTGCATACCCAACTGTCACAAAATGGGAAACCGGTTTAACAAGAAGTGTTGCAAACACAATTGATGATAAAGTTACTTGGTCGTCATTATATAAAATTACAAGAGGAAAAGCAAATACATTATTATGAATAACAAGAGCCTTTTATTGGAAAGAATTTTATTGAATATGATATATGATTCTAAAAAAACTTTGTCTGAAAATAAAATCATTCTTAATGAAAGTAAACCAAAAATAATAACATTTTATGGTCCTAAATCCCATAACCCAAATAAAAAAGTTCAATATATAATATATGGTACAATTATGAGTAATGTGTCTGCAAATTTAGAGAAGTTTGGATATAAACTAAGTAGTTCGAGTTGGGAATATACAGAAGGTTATAAACTTTCGAAATTTAAAACTGAAAATTCCATAGCAGATTGTTGCCTCGAAAGATACCCATGGTTGGGTCATAAAGATTACAAAAGCTACAGAAAAAAAAAGTGTGAGGAATTCGGAGGTAGTTTTCACTGGGACGAAGATAGATGTTCAAAAAATATGGGTGAGTGTAAGAAGTGGGATGATGAATGTGAAAAAAATTACCACACAAATTTGGAAATTTTAGAGAAAGAACGAGCCAGTCATTGTAAAGGAAAAATACAGGATAATCCACTAATAATGAACTTGCCATTTCAAATTGATTTACAAGGTTATCCAATAAAATATTACTACGTAGAAGGTTTTATTGAACCTTTCAAAACAGAGAACTACAATGGTACATATCAAATTTATATGGAATTGGAAGGTAATGATTGTACATTTGGCGACTTTACTTACTACCCTGTTGTGGATGGAAAGATTTGGAGGGGGCACGTTAGCCTACCCCCTTATGAAATACCACCAAAAAAACCAGAACCAGTTATAAAAAAGGTGGATAGAGTTGTTGATTCTGGAAAAACATTGGAAGAAAAAAAACAATGGTGTAAATTAAAGGGTAATGTTTGGGATGAAGTACTTGGTGTGTGTACCAATGCTAAAGTTAGTTTAAAAGCTAAACAATCAAGCGGTTCAAAAAGTAAAAGTGTTGGAATAATCAAAAACAATATTAATAGTGAATTTAAAGCAAAAGAAATAACATTTCAGTTAAGTGGAGGAGGATTATAATATGAATAACAAGAGCCTTTTATTAGAAAAAATTTTATTGAATATGAAATATGATTCTAAAAAAACTTCGTCTGAAAATAGAAAAATTATTTTGGAACAAGATCGAGACGGTGATGGTGTTCTTGACAAAAATGATTATTGTCCAGATGTTCCTGGTAAAAAAGAACTTAATGGTTGTCAACCACTTACAAAAACATTTGATATAAAAGGATCACCATTATACTTTTATGGCGAAGTTAAACAAACATTTGGTGATGCCTTAACAAAGGTTTTTTTAAATGAAAACGACCCCAATGCAACTGTAAAATATTATTATGGTTCCCATAGTAGGACATTAGGTCATATCCTATATGGCATGTGTCGTGCGTCGTTATCGAAGTACGCAAGGTCAAACGAAAACACATATTTCCAAAATGAAGAAATAACAAATTGTATTTCAGATAGTAAAAAAAATTTAAGTTCTTTAAATAAAGCAGCCCCATTTTTAGTTTCACAAGGACCAAAAAATTTATTTTATTTAAGTTTCTATTGCGGTTACTGGGGACCAGAACGACAAGGTTGGGGGCGTGATGGGTGGCAAACAATTTATGAAGACGGTTGTAATACAAATAATATTATTGGAGAACGTGGATATATTAACTATTCAACAGATAAGTGGTTACCTGTTAGAACATATATAAAACAACAACAACCAAAAAAACAAACACCAAAACCAAAAGAAAAAGTATTAAATCTGGATTTGAAGGACTTTGAAATTATCGGAACAAAGGGGTCTACAAATAAACCAATTGATGCAAAAACAACAGAAAATCAAGTTACAGATTTAGGTGTTGATAACGGTGAAAAAAGTAACTTTAATAGGTCTAACATCTTACCAACCCCAAACACTACTGATGCTGAATCTAAATCACAAGAAATAACATTTCAGTTAAGTGGAGGAGGGTTATAATAAATATTTATAAAAAATGAATAAAAAATTAATTTCAGAAGAAATCCTAAGAATCCGTGAAATGATGGGTTTTAGTAGTTATAACAAAAGATTTCTGACAGAAGGTGTAGGAAAGTTGTTAGCAGATGAGTCAATGCCTGGTGGTATTGTGGATGATTTGGCATCAATGGGTAAAACAGTTGATGATATATTTTCATACTCAACAAAACTTGCAAATGACTTCCCAACAAAAACATTTGATTCAATTATTGATAGAGTTGCAAAAGAAAACACTATTGATAGTGCTTCTGTTACCAATGAAATGATGAGAAAATTCATAGCAACACAACCAGGGCTTATGGATGAAATTATGACTGTTGCAGCAAAAATTGCAGATGAAAGTACAACATTAAAAATTAGTGACGTTTCTTTTCAAGATGTTTTTACAAAAGCAGGTTTAGAAGAATTTCCAGAAAATTTAAAAAATACTTTAGCAACAAAAATAACTGATATAAATAAAGATACGACAAAAAAAATTTTAGACCAATTTGAAAAATTACTTGATGGAAATATAAAAATAAAAAATACACCAGAAGCAAAAGAATTATCAAATAAAATAAGAAATAAAAGAGCCGAAATTCTTGATTATGAAGATTATAAAACTAAGAAAAGCTCAAATGTTGACGTTGCAAAAAATGTTACAGAAAAAGAAGATGGTTTTGGTGAAGGTGATTTCCAAGACTTCAAAAAAAATTGGACAAGAGAAGATGTTGGTGGTGTTACTGACCCAAATCAATACTCTGTAGTTAAAAATAGTGCTGAAGAAACATTCAAAAATTTACCAGAAACATTTAACCCTTCAGAAATAAAAAGGGGTAGAGTAAATTCATATAAATTTATACAAAACGACGAAAGTACAAATTTCCAAGATGTTTTAAGATCTAGAACACAGATGGAAGTTACGTTACCAAACGGTAAAAAAACATTAATGTATTCTTCATCTGGCTCAAATGTTGGAACAACAGGAAAAGAAGCTGGAGAATGGTTTTGGATTCCTGGTTTTGCAAGAAGTGGTTGGTATATAAAAACAACCGAAAGTGTTGCATACACTAAAGGTGGTAATCAATATATGACAGACTTTGCAAAATATTTAGAAAATAATGGATATAATGGTTTATCTAAAGAAGGTACCACACCAAGTTCAGTTTCTAAAATAGCTTCAAATGTAACACCAACATCAACAAATAGATTACAATCAATAGTTGGTGATACAAGTAAAATAAATTGGTCAGTTATTAATAATGCTAAAAATGTAGAAGATTATAATAAATTTATTGATGACGCAATAGCAACAAATAATTATATGAAAATATCAAGAGCTGGTTTTGAAGAATATGGAATTCCTAATTTTAGAAAACATTTAATGGATTTAGATTTAAAAGCCGGCGATAACTCAATTGCTAGACAAAATGGTTCACAAAATGAATTATATAAAATGAATAGAGAAATTTTTGATTTATATCAAGCCGAAGGTGGAACATCTGATACTTTTATGGATTGGTTAACAAAATTACCAGAAGATCAACTGGAAGATATATATAACTATATAAACTCAAAAAAACAATAATTTTATCATATGATGGAAAAACAAATATTATTAGAACTTAGAAGAATTCAAGAACTAATGGGTGTTAAAAAAATAATTAATGAATTTATTATAGACACTGGAACTGGTGCAGTACCAAAAGCTAGTCCTGGTACTGGTATTTACGATGAAAAAGGAAACGAAGTTGAAGGAACTGACCCCGATGATGTTAGGTACCCAACGTATGATTTGGGTCTTCCTCAATTTATGGAACCAACTGAAGCTGGTAGATTTATTAACGGTTTTAATTCACCACCAACTTTAATTATGGGGCCAAAGGACGGTTCAGGCCCAAAGGTTTGGTATATTACATCATCAACAAAAATTGAAGATATCTTACCACCGGACGTAAAAAGTAAAATACAAATTGGTACTGTCACAAATAAAGATGGTCAAGCCATTGAAAATCAAAAATATATTGAAATTGATGCTACATCCGATGAAGAAAAAACCGATAACACTACAGTAGTAAGTAATAAAAAAATCAAACTATGTTTACCAACACAAGAATGGTTTGATTCTTATGCTAACTTAGGTTTAGCCTATATGTTTGAAAATCCAAAAACAAGTAAAAAATACGCACTATTATTTGGAACTTGGGGAATAATGAGACAAACTGGACCTAAAAAAGAAGCGATGACTGGTTATGAAGCGGCTAAAGCTTGTTATGGTGCAGACAATGGTTGGGAATTCAAAGTAACAAATGTATTAGGACCAACTGGTAAAGCTTTGGCCCCTTATCAAGAAGTTGGTGGAACAAAATTTTGGGATCCATCAGATAAAGAAATGTTTGATACAAGGTCTGTTAATGATACATTCTGGGATAAATGGGGTATTTTCATTGAAATTGCTGTTGGTGTAGCTGTTGCTATTGTCGCACCTTGGGTTGCTACCTTTTTAATTAGTCTAGCACCTATGGTTGGTGGTGCTTTTGCTGCAATTGTTGGTGGTTTACAGGGGGTAGCATATGGTGGAACACGACTTCTAGTAGTACTTGTTGAAATTATAGCGGAAGGGACACTTCTGGCCCCATTAATTAAAAACCAATTAAGTCGAGGAGATGAAGTTGGTGCTGGAATCACGGTAATATTTTGTTTTATACCTTTTTTAACAGAATTAAAACCAATTCATAATTGGTTAAAAAATGGTATTAGCGGTAGCTTTGGTAAAGCTGAAATAAAAGGTTTATTAGATGAAGTTGCAAAGGTAGATGGTGGATGGAACACAATTATGAATGTTTGGTCTGATTCACAAAGAAATTTATGGGAAGCTACCTTATCTCAACAAAATAAAGAAATATTTCAAGTTGGGATGACTGTGGTTAAAAACATAAGTGAAAAAGGAGCCGATGGTTCTAAAGACTTTGGGAAAGCTGTTGCTGATTACATGAATCAAAACGCTGACAAGGTTTTAAAAAATGCTAGACAGTTAGGATATACACCAATTGAAAAGGCAGTTGAAGATATTACAACGACTATAGTAACTATGCCTTTTTCTTTTACATCATTATTTACACAAACAGGATTAAAAGCAAGTCTAGCTAGGGGAATTATGACTTTTGCACCTGTTGCAATTGCCCTACAACAAATAGGTAAAAAAATAAAAGAACAATTTCCAAACGAACAAGAGCAAAAACTTAAAGAAATGGAAGAAAAAGTTACAAAAGCTTTTGAAGACTTGGGAAATAATCCTGGTCAAGCTTATCAATTTGAATTGATGGCTACTTTATATCAAAAATTAGGTTGGTTAGATAAAGTTGGTGAAGTGACAAATTTAACAATAGACAAAATTCTTGATAACCCAGAATTAAAAACGATGTACGATAATGAAGTTAAAACAACAATTGCTGAGCTTTTAAATAAAGAAGCAATAAAGCGAGCAAAAGAAGAAGAAAAAAAAGCTGCGGAATATTTATTATCAACTAGTGCCCAACAACAAATTGCAACTATTCAAACACTAATTATAATTAATCAATTACAAACTAATATATTACCATCATTACTTGAAGGTCTTGGATATAAAAATCTTAAATTTGTTGACCCTTGTTGTGCAAGTTATTCCCAAACAGAAGACGCTCAGGAATTTATAGGAGAAAACGATGTTAAAGGTTTTATCGTATTTCCTAAAACAATGAAAGAAAATGATCCGTTTAAAATTGTTGTAAATGGTCAACAAGTTTGGCCAAAAGTCTAATAATTTTTTCATTTATTAGATTATTAACATATTTATTATAAAATTATAGTTATGAAAGAACGTTTACTTATAGAAGAATTAGTTAGAATCAGAGAAATGATGGGTTTTAGTGGTTATAATAAAAAATTATTATTGGAATTTGGTCGTCAATTAGCAGATGAGGCAATGCCTGGTGGTATTATGGATGATTTGGCAGCTTTAGGAAAAACAGTTGATGATATATTTTCATACTCAACAAAACTTGCAAATGACTTCCCAACAAGAACATTTGATTCAATTGTAGAAAAAGTTGCTGACGAAAATGGTGGAATTTCACCAGGTTCTGTTACTAAAGAAATGATGCAAGAATTTTTTGCTAAATCAGGTGTCTTTGATGATTTGACAGAAGTTGCAACAAAACTTGCAGATGAAAAAGTTGGTGGTTATATGACAGATGTAAATTTTACAAACGCGTTTAACAATGCTGGTCAAGGTGGATTACCAGGTAGTGTACAAGTTGTTGTAAAACAAAAAATTACCGCTCAGAATAAAAGTACAACAGAATCAATTTTAGAACAATTCAGAAGACTTATTGAAAGTGACACAACTTTAAAAAATTCTGACGCTGGTAAAAAAATGTTGGATACAATTAATAATAAAAAGAAAGAAATTGCAGATTTTGATGCAAATGAAGTAAGAAAATCAACAAGTACTGGTGGAGTTGGTGGAAGAGCAGGTACCGGACCAACGCAGGCGGAAATTGATGCCGCGATGGACGCATTAACAAATAGAATTAGTAATATTGATACAACATCTGAAAGTACAATTATGAGTAGTTTGAATTCAATTTTAGACGAGCTTGAAACAAATGGTTTAATTAAATACCCAAAAGGTGTTACTAAAGAAATGGTTGTAAAAGATTTAACAGCAGCAATTCAAAGACTTTCAAACAACGCACAAGCCGCTGAAGCGGCATTTAATAAACTGACAACAGCTGAACAAGCAGAATGGGCACAAAAAGTAATAAAAGATTTAGAAAATGCTAGAGCTAAAGTTGAAGGTGACCCTAATAAACCTGGTTGGTTTAAAAGAACGTTTTTTAGTTGGTTAAATGAAACAGCTGAAGTTGGTAAAAAAGGAAATAAAATTGAACCAATAAAAATTGTAAAAGGATTTTTTAAAATTTATTTTTTGATAGGGGGGATTTCTTTTGCTGTTTGTGCTATTAAAAATATATGGGACTTTAAACAAGAAGGTGTTGAAGGTATTAATAGTGGAAAAGATTTTGCAGATTGTTTATTCACCATTGCAACTTGGGCTCCAGATGGGATAGTTTACCTATTAAATTTAGGTGAGGAAGTTTTAGATACCGATTATGAAAATACCCCCGAATCTTTTAGAAAATGGGCTGACACTAAAGAAGTAAAAGATAAATATAAGTATATTGATTCTGGATATGACGCAGATGGAAAAACATACTATTTTAAATTTAATGATGGTACTGTTAAAGATGTTAAATTTGACGCTGATAATCAAACTTGGGTAGTTGAATAAAATAATCAATAAAAAATGTAAAAAATGATTTTAGGTAATTTTAGATATTGTATTAAATCTGGTGGGTCTTGGCGAGACGCAAAAGATAAGTCAGAATATGACACAGTAAAGGCTGCAAATTCAAATAACGCAAAAAAATATTCAAAAGAATATAATTGTGATGGAAAAATAGCACCAAGTCCTCCAAGTCCTCCAAGTCCTCCAAGTCCTCCAAGTCCTCCAAGTCCTCCAAGTCCTCCAAGTCCTCCAAGTCCTCCAAGTCCTCCAAGTCCTCCAAGTCCAAGTACTAGTTATAGTGTTTGTCCTGGACCAACATATTCAAGAGGTTGTAAAGATAGCGGAGCGCCAAATCCGAATGGTATAATATATAAGGTACAAGGATGTATTGGAGCAAAACAAGATAGTTTATTTGGTCCAAAAACAGAAACAGCTCTTAAACTAAAAACTGGAAAAACAACATTTACTGATGATGATTTTTCTACAATATGTAAAACAAGTGGTGGTGATAACACTGGTGGTGATAACACTAGTGGTGGACAAGGAATGAAACCAGAAGATCAAAAGAAATTTTTTGAAAAACTAGAAAGAACAGGTAGAATTTATGATGGGTATATACAATATTTATCACAAGAAACCGACATTTCAAGTAAAGACGGAAAATCAATTTATAGTTGTTGTTATATTAAAAAATTTGAATGTTCAAGAAATCAAGAAGGAAAAATAATATCAATTGGAAATGGCGTACCAATTTCAAGTAAAAGCGACGTTAAATTTTCTGAAGATTATATTTATATTATTTTATTTCCAGATTTAATTTATGGTTATATGACAAAAAGAGGTTCTATTGCACTTAATGGTTATAAATTAACTTGGACACCAGATGATCCTAACTCTCAAAATATTTTCTTAGAATCAAAAAGAAGAAATATTAAAGAACAAAACATTGATTTTTCTGGTCTTCTTGGTAGTAATTGGAATTTTAATGCTGGTGGTGGAAATCGAGGTTCTGGAACTAATCAACAACAAGGAAATCAATCTGGAAGTGGTAATCAACAACAAGGAAATCAATCTGGAAGTGGTAATCAAATTCAAGGAAAAAAATATGAAATTGACTATGACAAACTATGTGCTTACGTAAACCCAAAAAGAGACGAGGCCATACAAATCATTGAAGGAATGAGGGATATGAAGATTCCAGTTTTCAATATTCCATTAGTTAACGCAGAAGGTAAGAAAGAACTACAACAGACAATTGATGAATTAAAAAAAGTAGATTGTAAAACAGTTTGTGAACCAGGGAATTTAAAAATTTTAGCAGATGGAAAAGCTATGATTTTAGATAAACAAAAAAATGACCCAAATGCTAAATATGTTGAAAACAAGTTAGCAAGATTATTGGTTTTAATTGAAGAAATTGAAAGTGAATGTAAAAGAATAGATAGGGAAAAAAGAAACTTTGAATCACAAAATCAAGGTGGTAGTCAAGGTTCTGGAACTCAAGGGTCTGGTAGTAGTCAAGGTACTGGTAGTAGTCAAGGATCTGGTGGTACAACTGTTGTTACTGGAAGTAGAAAAGACGAATTAAGAAAAATGTTTGGTTTTGTCGATGAAAATGGTGATATTATACCACCAAAATCAAGAATTAGTAGAATGAATAAAATACCAGAAAAAGGTGTTGCTGGTTTTGGAAGTTTACAATATGCAATTGATAACTATAATGCAAGATCTGAATGGTTTGAAGATTATAACGAACTAATGGATACTGAAGGGTTATCACAGTTTAAATTGAAATTCCCAGAAGATTTTGAAGATGAAGATTATGCGGGAATGATAATTAATAAGGAAAACTATTCTGAATTAACCCCATTGAAAGCAGGTTCAAAAACCCAATATAAAAGATTTACTTTTGGTGACTTTTTGGAAACTAGCTCAACCTTACCAATTTTCCAGACACAAGCGGGTACTGGTGAATATAATGTTGAAAAAACAAAATGTATTGGTAACCCAAGAGAAAAATTAATTAACTATCTTACAGCAGCATTTTCAGCGTCAAGAAAGTTTAGAGGTAGTAATGAATTAGATTATTTTGAAAGGTGTCTTGCGACCAAAAAATTACAAAATGCTTTTGACGATGAAGGTCCGCTAAGAAAAAGTGATTTTGAAGAAGTTGATACAGATAGGTTACCTTTTGGTGTTTTTAATAACAAACTTAATCTAAAAGAAATTATTAAATTGTTAAGAGGTGAAGAAGTTAACGGTGTTAGAATTAATAATTCAAGTTTGATAGACAAAAACTTTTATAGAGAAGGTTTTGCGGTTTACGAATCAGTAAGAAAAACAGTTAAGAAAAATTTAAGTGAAGCAATTACTAAAAAGAAAAATTTAAAACTTACAGAATCTACTTTAACTAAAATTTTAACAAATATAAAAAGAAAAGGATACTAAAGATACTTGTTTGGTGTAGTTACCGAATAAGAATAAACCATCTAAAAGAAGGAGGTGTTTAAGTATCTGACAAGATAGGAACTTCGGTTCCTATTTTGTTTTTATGTTGTATTTATTTATTATGGGAAGATTTATTCAAGCAAGGGTTAGTGCCTCTGTAAAAAATTTTGAAAATCAATTGATGGAAAAATATAATTTGATACCATATACCAATAATGAAACTCCAACCGTTTTTTTTGGTTTATACCGTAAAGAAGATTATGAAGACTTTGATTTACATAGGAGCAATTCGATAATTGTTTGGTGTGGAAGTGATTCACATAAAATTGATAAATTTATAGATTTTGTACCTAAAATTAGAACTGTTAAAAATATTGCAAAGTCCAGTTTTATTTCAGAAGACTTAAATACGTTTAATATTGCAAATGAAATTTTACCTATAACACCAACGTTAAATATTAAAAATCAAAAACCTAGAGGTGAAAATGTATATTTTTATGGTAGTGTAGAAAATAATTTTTATGGTATTGATATTTTGAACCGAATTAAAAATAAATTACCATATAAAATATATATAACACAAAAAGACACTTACAATAAGGAAGAACTACAAAAAATATATGAGTCGTGTTTTATTGGACTTAGGTTGACAAAACACGATGGTTTACCAAACACAGTATGTGAATTAGGTCTTATGGGTAGGAAATGTATCTACAATGGAAACTTACCAAATGCAATACCATTTTTGGATGATGAAGATATTATTAATATAATAAATAAAGAATATGAAAATAGAATGGAAGATAATTCACAAATTGTTGATGATTTTTATCATTATCTTAATATAAACGATAATTGGCTTTATTATTAAAAATCATAATATAAAACATGGGTAAAATAATTTTAGAAAATATTTTTGAAAACGAAAAAGAACCAATACTAACTGTTGCACTCCCGGTCTACAATAGTAAAAAAATAGCATGGGTGTGTCTTGAAAGTTTAGTAAAACAAGAAAATATAAATTTTAATTGGGAACTTATCATATATGAAGAAGAACACGAACAATCAATATTCCCAAATGTTTTATATGATTATATAGAAGAATTAAAATCTGTTGGATGTTCTAAAATATTATTTATAAGTGGAAAAGAAAAAGTATCTCTTGTTGAAAAATGGATTGAAATTGGAAAAAATGTTAGCCCAACATCTCAGTGTTTTATGCTCCAAGCCGCCGATTGTTATTCACCAAAATCAAGACTTAAAATAAGTTATGAAAAAATAGTAAATGAAGATTATGACTGGTATGATCAAACTAAAGGTTATTTTTATTCTTTTATAAGTGATAGAGTAATTCTATATGAATTCAAAGGATTAACAAATTTAAATATGTCCCTTAAAACGGAATATATGAAAAATTTACCATTTTCTAAACTTAAAAGTGGTATTGATGGTTACATATATAACCATTGTGTTATTTCTTGTAAACAAGTTTCTAGAAATTTTAGAAGATATTTTGACGATAAACTATATAATGATAGTATTGACACACAGGGACATAATAACATAAGCCATTCCAGAGAATCATATTTTGATACAAAACCAAATATTTTTACAAAAACAAATTTAAGTGTTAACGATTTAGGTTGGCCATACAATATAAAAAATTCAATAAATTCGACATCCATATATGAACTTACAATAATAATATCAACATATTTAAACACAAAATATTTAGAAGATTGTTTTAATTCAATTATAAATTCAATTGGTGAAAAGAAAGTACAAGTTTTGGTTGGTATTGATTCTTGCCTTGAATCCAAAGAACATATCGAATCACATAGTTATCCAGGTTATTTTGAATTTTTCTTTTTTGGAAAGAACAACGGACCTTATATTGTATTTAACACTTTATCAAAATTAGCAAAATCAAAAAACATTTTATTCTTTGGTTCCGATGATATTATGGATTTAAATATGGTTGAAGATTCAATTAAGGGTCTTACGACACACGATTGTGTAAAACCATATTATACAAATTTTGTCGATGGTAAACCATATAATTCACAAACAAAAAAACACGTTGGTGAAGGTGTGTTCGCAATTAGAAAAGACATATTTGATTATATGAACGGGTTTGAACCCTGGATGTGTGCCGCAGATTCTGATTTTATGGGTAGATTATATGGAACAAAACAATATAAATTTAAGTTCACAAATAAAATTAATTTTTATAGAAGAATACATAAAAATGGTTTAACAAGTAGACCAGATACCGGAATGGGTTCAAAATTAAGAGCACATTATGGAAAATTAGCAAGACAACGAAATTCTGTCGGACCAATAATTAAAATGGTCACAGAACCATATATTATGCTTAACACACAAACAGTAACAACATTAAGAAAAGACATTACAAGTCCAAACATACCAAAGGTTGAAAAAAACATATCACCTTTAAGTTTATTACAGAATAAATCTGTTGAACCACAACCTTTTAGGAATTATATAATAGAAGAAGTTAAACACAAACCAAAATCACAAATAAAAGAAAGACCACCAATTAGTCAAGTAAAACAAAACCACAAACCAGAAAAACAATTAGACAAAAATTCATTAGCGAATAAATCAAAGAGTGTTTCAGTAAATAAAAAACCACAAATTTCAGAAACCAAAGATTTTAATATTGGTAAAGATTCATTAAGAGTTTGATTTATTATGTTTTAATTTTTATGTTTTATAGAAAAATCATATGTACGTAATTGTAAAACACATCAAATTAGACGAAAACAAAAAAAGAGTTCCAGTTATACTACTTAACAGCGAAAGTGAAATTTGGGAATTTGATACCGAAAAAGAAGCAGAAAAAATGAGAGAGATTTTTGAATTAAATTCAGATTCTGGTCATAAATATCAAGTTAAAAAGATTTAATATGCGGTCCCGTAGCATAATTGAATAATGCAACTCACTTCTAATGAGTAGATTCCAGGTTTGAATCCTGGCGGGACTACACAAAAAAAATATTATGGAAGATATATTTGAACAAATACATAATGAATTTATAAATTCTGAAGATTATTTTTCATATCTTCAAGATATTTATTCTTATGAAGAAAAGAATACGACTAACTGAAACTGAATTAATAAGTCTAATTAAAAGAATTCTTAAAGAAGAAAAGTATTCCGAAGAAGATATTAAGTACACCCACCCAATAACAGGTGAAGCCTGTAAAATCAAAGTAGCTAGAAATAAAGTAACTGATATGGAAAATAGACAATATGGATCAATCCTTGTCTGTATTGATGAAGAATATGGTGATGAAAGAATTAAAGCCGAACTTCCAGTAGATGGTCCTACACCAGAAGAAGTTAGTGATTTTATATGTGAAAATATAGAAAGAACATTTGAAATTCTGGATGATATGTTAACACACGAAGAAGAAGAGCCAATATCAGAAGAAGTTTATAGCCGAAGGTGGGACATTGTAGACCAGCCAATTGTTTGTTCAGACAAACCAAAAAAGAAAAAAAGTTGGGAATACTAAATAATATAATATTTATAAATAAAAAATTATGAAAAAAGTAATTAAACTAACAGAAAGAGACCTTACAAGACTTATTAAAAGAATTGTAAAAGAAAGTGAAGAAGAAGTCAAACAAGAGTTAGATATGAAAAATAAATTGGATGATATCTTCTTTGGTTATGATAGTGCAAATATTTTTACACCATCTGGTGAATTTGGATACCTTTCACAAGAAAAAAGATTAAAAAAAGAAATAACACCAAAAGGAAGAAAAGAAAGAATCCAACAAGTAATTGATGGTTTGGAAGAATACATTGAATACTTACGAAATGAAAAATTGGGTGAAGAAGATACCTGGATTGAAAATCCAAAATACGATGAAGTTTGGGGTGGAAAAAATGATGAATATTAATTTTTTTTCAAAAACACTTTGGGTGGGTACAACCCGAAGTCGGTCCCGAGCTAGGTCGGGCACTACTATGTCTCTGGTGTAATGGTTTAGCATAAACGGCTTCAACCCGTTCGGTTAGGGGTTAAATCCTTGTGTACGTGTTAATTTTTAATTTTGTCAATCAAAAAACTTTTTGTATATTTGTATTATGAAAAACCAATTACCATACGAATCTACAGGAAGTGCGATTAAAGGTTATAGTGATTCTTTAACCGCAAGAAAAGAAACAAATGATTGTGTTGTTAGGGCATTTGCTTCGGCGTTTGATGTTACTTATGATTATGCACATAAGTATGTTGCAGAGGAGTTTAAAAGAGAACCAAGAAAGGGAACCTACTTTACGGCATCTAAGATGAGTAAATTATCTGAAGGTGTGATCAAAGTTAATAATAAAAAAATTATCCCTATTGGTACAAAAAGTAATAGTGTAATTTATCCATATTCACTTTCATATGAAATAAAAGTTAAAGGTGAAAAAGTTAAAAGACAAATGACTGTTGGTACGTTTGTAAAGAAAAACCCAAAAGGAACTTTCTTTGTATTGGTCAGAGGACATGCGTTTACAATCAAAGACGGTGTTGTTATTGGTAACCCTGAAGATGCAGTCAAAACAAAACGTCATATGAAATCGGCATTTGAAATTAAATAGGGAATCCTACTTAAGATACAAAAAATAAATTTGGTAGATTAAAAAATTATTTATACTTTTGTTTTATGGTAACATTTGATGATATAAAGTTTGGACCACATAAAGTTGGTGATGGATTACACGGATTGATTTTCTTTCCTGGTGGATATGGACTTTCGATTGCTAGGTTTAAATTTCCGGGGCATTTTCGTTATTCATCATATACAGATGATGATACTTTTGAAGTTGCAATTTTAAAGGGGACAAAAGATCAGTGGGAAATTTGTTATGATACAGAATTAACAAATGATGTACTAGGTTACCAAACAAAAGAAGATATAAATAGAATAATTAAACACGTTCAAAGATTATATAACGATGAAAACAATTGAGATTACATATGAGGAAATTAAGATGGCAACAAGGCCAAATGTGTATCGTAATAAAAAAAAATACACAAGAAAAGAAAAGTTTAAAAAAGATTTGGTAGATTAAAAAATTCTACATATCTTTGTAAGACAAATAAGGAATAAAGGTTCTTTGAAATATTGAAAAACATTGTGGTTGTAAGAAACGGGAAACTCGTAAAGTGTATCAACCTGTTAAATCAAGATAGTGAAACGAGAGTTTGATTTAACTACTAAACTACAAAAAAACAGTCAAGTGGCGGAATTGGTAGACGCTGGGAGAGATACCCAAGACTCCTTGGAATAAGGTAAATATTACACTTATTCCGTGCAGGTTCGAATCCTGTCCTGACAACAGTGGTTACCTGACTCCGATAGGACGGTAAAACCCATTGGGAAATCGGAAGTCCGTGAATGGGGGCGCAAGCAAAGAAGAACTTACAATGGTGGAGTGCCTAAGACAAAAGAAACGAAGCGTATGGGTGATCATGCGTTGGATTCAAATCTCCACCTTTTTTAAATTAAAAAAATTATGACACCACTATTGTTAATATCATTTATATTGTTTATGTTTGTCATAAGAAAAAGACATTAGTAAACTTCAGTTCCCACACAGCGGTGAGATGGGCTAAGTTATATACAATTCCTCGGGGCTGGGAGTAGAAAGCTGAAGAGTCGTTGTTTGTCAGGAGTGTAATGAGGCATGGTGCCGAGTCCGAAAAACACCACGGTCCAAGAGCAATTTGGACGCGAAAAGTTATAAGGTTGCTCATTGTGGGTTCGAATCCCACCCTGACATCTAAAAAAGTTAATTTGAAATTTGTGGATAATATTTTATAATATAGTTCTATTCATCTATTACATTGTAACGTATTTTGTGTTCGTATTTATTAAAAAACAAATATCATGGAAGTAATTATTGCTTGTTTAGTACCCATTTCTCTTATTGGAATTCTTTTAGTTTCTTATTTAAGATATAAGGGAAAATAAAATATAATTTGATTTTTTTTCATTTCTTTTTGTATTTATATAAAAACAAATAAACGTTAAATCAAATTAAAATGAAATTAACAAAAGAACAAGTTTTAGGAATTGTTAGACATGCTTTGACATTTGTTGGTGGTATCGTTGTAATGAAAGGATGGGCTGATGAAAGTGTTGTTGTTGAAATTACTGGTGGTGTTATGACACTAGTTGGTGCAATCTGGTCAATCATTGCAAAAAAATAAGTTTCTTATAACTTTTTGTGAACCCCATCTTTTAGGTGGGGTTTTTTGTTGATTAAAAAAAAAGTTATATCTTTGTTATATGAATATATTTTTTTTAGATTTTGATACTAAAAAATGTGCACAGTATCATTGTGATAAACACGTTGTTAAAATGATTTTAGAAACAGCTCAACTTTTATGTGGTGTTCATTGGGTTATTGGTTCAGAAGCTCCTTATAAGTTATCACATAAAAATCACCCTTGTGCCATATGGACCCGTGAAAGTCTTTCGAATTACCTTTATTTATGTGACCTTGGTTTAGAATTGTGTAAGGAATATACATATCGTTACGGTAAAAGACATAAATCACAGGATATTATAGAATGGTGTTTGGACAACAAACCAAGTATTCCAGATAAAGATTTTACACAACCACCAAAAGCAATGCCAGACGAATTTAAAGTAGATTCTGTTATCGAATCTTATAGAAATTATTATATGATTGCAAAAAAATCTTTTGTAAATTGGAAAAATAGAAATATTCCAGAATGGTTTTTAATTCATTGATGTATTTATATACATATGAATTTACTAGTAGAAACAAATACATATGGTTTTGCGACTGGTTCTAAATATCCTGGATGTCTTGATCAAGGTAAAGTTTGTCTTGGTGGTGGAATAAATGGTGATTGGGCCGGTTCTGCAGAAAGAGCACTACAGATGGCATCTTGGTTAAAAGATTTAGGATTTAACCCTGGTTCACAAAAAAGAAGTAATAAATTAACAGCATCTGGAAATAGGTCAGACCACTGGGATGGTTCAAAAGATTCTTATGGTATTGATTTACCTTGTCGTGGTGAAAAAGGTGATAAAGGTTGGAAAAAACTAAGAGAAGAATTTGTAAAACGTGGGTGGATATCAGAAGATAAAATGCCAGATAAATTACTACAAAAAGGTAACGGTAAGTGGATTAATTTTAATGTTGGAACCTACAGATATCAAGTTGGTTGGAATGTTAAAGACCACTATGACCATATTCACGTAGGTGTTAGAAACAAAAAACCAGATGAAAAATATTCATCAACTGATGATAGTGAAAGTCAAGATTCAAAAGAAGTATCTAATGAAGTTGTACCAAAAATAAAAAAAATATTTTATACCGCTTTTTCTTTTAAAGAACAATCTATAATTGAAGGTGTTTTAGAAAAACTAGATTCTTTGAATGTTAAAGACAATTTTTCAAAAATTGTTTTAGCATCACTTGTAATATATAAAAAAGATTCAATTATAAAAGATGATAAAACCTCAAATTCAGACGCTGAAACATTTATAAATGATTTGAAAGATAAAACATTCAATTCTTTAGATGAATGTTTGGACTACTTTGAAAAAGAATTGGGTAAAAGGGAATTTAATAGAAGTGAAATAAAAACAATTGCTGAAAAATTTGAAGTTAAAGTTTCCGATGATACTGGCGCTGAAATAAAAATTGATTTGGAAAAAATCAGAGCCTTCATGAAAAAATTTAAGGAAATATTTAGTAGTGGTGAAGAAGTTTCAGAAGTTGAACTACCTAAAGTCAATTTAAAAAAAGAAGAAGAAAGTTTAAAATTAAATGAAGAATTAAATAGAATTAAAGATTTGATGAAAAAAATTCTTTAACCTTATTGACACACCAAAATATTTATTCTATGTTTGAACTATAAAACAAACAAAATGGCAGAACAAGAAACACAAGTAATTGAAATTGAAATCTTTGGATACATCAATGATAAAGGACAAAGAGTTTTTACACCAAATTTGGAGTTTGCCCACATTATGGCAACAAAATACGGTACAAACCACGTCTTTATAGAAAAAAAATAAAAAAGTTCACAAAGTACTTGACAAATCAAAATAAATGTCTTAACTTTGTAAAACAATTCGGGAATGACCGAAAACGTTCTTTGAAAATAGAATTATCCGTTCAGGAGTAAGTAATGAAACTGATAAAGATATTGGGCCGTGTATAGTCCATAAAATAAACTGGGAAACCAGGATAAAGTGAATCATTCGTGTAAATGGTTTGCGGTTTGGGAAACTGAACGTGAGTACACAAGCGGGATACCGTTTAACCTTTAATACCGAGGGCAACGCTGTAGGGAAAGTGGTTAGATGATTGGGCGATGTGGGTCGTCTGATTGAAGTGGGAACACTAATAGGAATAACCCGTAGGAATATTGCAAAAAATAGAATTATCCAATTTTATCATTGCGTGTTCCAATATTAGAGATTGTTTAAAACCGAAAGGTATGTTAATGTACGGGTGGTGCCGTTATTCACCTTGTCAAACTTGAACCAAGAAGTTAGACACGAAGTAGTCTTGAAGTATGGAAACTGGGAAGTTTCACGAAGTTGTTTAGTATTTCATAATCCAAAAGATAATGAAACTTTAGGTGGACCACAACTTCGATAATCCACAACACAAAAACATTTTTTTATAATTGGATATAAAAATCATAAAAGTAATAATGGAAAAGTGTCCATCACGGTATAACGGAAGTTGCCCACTTAGTCGTGAGATGTTCACGGCACATAAGGTTCCCAAGACCGAATGTATTTCTACCAAAAACCTCTAATCTCGCAAGGATTTACTGGGAAGGCATTCTCGGAGAGAGTTAAGTAATAGGAGAGTAGTTATATCGTTAAGGAGTGATTCACCTAAATAATCGGCAATGAGAAATACCATTCAAAAGATGGTGGATAAGAGTAGAAACAATAATGACTCTAAAGGTTCTCAATAAAACGTGTAATCTCAACGTTCTTTTTAAAATATTTTATAATAAAAAAATCAGTAAAAAAAGTAAAATACCGATTTTTAAAAAAATTATGGGGCAACAATTAGTTACCCTTTTCTTTTTATAAAAACTTTGATATATATTATTATAATAAACCTTTAATTACCTTATTCAAAATGAAAAAATTAGTTTTACTTTCTGCTGCTTTTTTTACGACAATTTCTCTTTTGACGGCTTGTGGTGAAAAAGGAACTGGAAACGCAACTTCAGATGCAACACCAGAAGCTACTGTTGAGGCAACTACTGAAGCTACGACTGTTGTAAAAGATACTGCTGTTGTTAAGTAATTAGGAAATATCCTAAAAAAAGAAAACCCACTTCAAAAGAGTGGGTTTTTTAATTGGTGGATCCGGAGGGACTCGAACCCTCGTCCGGTTCATCTTGTTTAAGAGACGACTACATGTTTAGGTTGGTATTTTCTAATACCCCAAAATATTTGATTTGTTCTTCAACATCGTAAATCAACAACCAATGGTCCCGAATCGGATTTAGAGAGCCATCCGGTGTGCTCTATCAAACTACGACTTCTGTTGCTAGGTTATATGTCTGCCGACCCCCCGTTTCCGTATCTAATTAAGCTACAGTAACTTCAGAACCTCTTACTAATCCAAGAGTTTCCATTTTGTTTAGCACATTGCCAGTTGTTTTGTGAATCAGTTTTTAACGAGATTAATTCAGTCCCGACATGCTTCTATTATTCAACCAACGCCCGTCAAATCCAAAAACGGACCCATAATATCAAAGAACTATATATAAATACAAATATAATTATATTTATCTAATATGGCAAGTGAAACCTATGAATTTTTACAAAAAGTTGCTAAAGGAAAAGAAACCAGTAGATGGTCTTACCCTGATGATTTAATTAATTACATTTCTTATTCAAAAGGTAAATCACCAAAAGTTGAAATTACTTTTGATGATGACGATGATTTTTTGGAAGTTTTAAATGTAACAGATGATGATGATAAGTATATGTGGCGTAGATTTACTGGTAGAGGTTACTATGATTATGATTTTGATATGTGGAGATATGAAGAAGATTTTAGAGAAGGATATATTGTTGGAGCTTTTAAAGGTGAAAACATTGTACTTACAAATAAAATTTTAAGTCTTACCGATCCAACCTTACAACTTAATGCCGATATAGTAGATTACACACCTATTTCAAAATTTTTAGATGCAAAATTCCCAGATGAAATGTCTGATATTACATATGAATATGGGAGATATAATGAAGAATGTGTTTCAAGAGAAGTACAAAAAATACTAAGAAATGAAACAAATAATCCATTTAGAAACTTTGGTATTGTACAAAAACAACATTCTTATAAATTTGTAACATCTGTAAACATTTTATTAAATCTATATAAAATGTTAAATGCTGAAGATGAAGATTTAAAAGGAATGTTAACATTATTATATAAAACTTATGGTGATAAAGATCCTGGTGGTTGGTACGATTTGGAATATAATGTTTTTTGTGATGATTATGATGAAGAAGGGTTCCAAAAAGAAGTTACTCGAAATCTTGAAAAGATTTTAGAAAGAGTTGAGGAAGATTTTGAAGGTGTTGACCAAGAAGAATATAATAAAATGCTTGATGTTATTTTAAAAATTGGTGGGTTTAATACTATTATTGAATTACCAGGTAAGAATATGCAAGTATTTTTCCATAGATTTGAACCCAGAACAAACAAATTATATTTTGATGTTTGGAAAGGAAATAAAAAAGAACAAAGGTCTATTACTAATCTTGAAGATTTAAATTTAGCTCTATATCATCCTGAATTACTTGAAAATATAAAAAAAGTATTAAAAAAACTTTTGTAAATCAAAATAATATTTCTATATTTGTCGTATGGAAAGAAATTTTGAACTATTAAAACAAGTACTATCGGTACCAACCAAAACTTATCAAGAAGATTTGATGATTGATTTTATAACAGAATGGTTGGATGAAAATAAAATCCCCTATTATGTTGATAACTTCTACAACATATATGCAACAAAACAAACTGATGAAAATATTAAATACTTTCCTTGTGTGGTTGCACATACAGATACGGTACATACAATCGATTCTATCAATGTTGTTGAAGTACAACTACCAAACGCTCAAAAAGAAATTAAATTAGCCCTTAAAGCTTATAACGATAAAGGAGAACCAATCGGTATTGGTGGTGATGATAAGTGTGGTGTTTATGCTTGTCTTGAATTACTAAAAGAATTACCAAATCTAAAAGCAGCCTTTTTTGTTGCCGAAGAAACCGGTTGTAAGGGATCATTTAATGCTGACCCCAAGTTTTTTAAAAATATTGGGTACGTAATTCAATTTGATGCACCAGAAAACAATATGATTTCAGAATTCTTAATGAATAAACCAATGTTTAAAAGAGATTCAGATTTCTTTAATGTTGGGGGTCGTTTAATCACAGAACACTTTCCAGGCGATACCAAATACCACAGACACCCTTATACGGACATCTTTCCGTTAAATCAAAATTTTGGACTATCTTGTTTTAATATATCAATTGGTTATTACAACTATCACACAAGAAATGAATATGTTGTTGTGGAAGATACCTACAACGGTATTAAGGTTGGTAAACTAATGATTGAAGAATTAGGTTACACTAAACATTAACAAAAAAGGAGGGTTTTTAATCCTCCTTTTTCTTTCTACCTCTTTTCTTTGGTTCTGGTTTTGTCCTGTCTTCAATTTCTATTGTTTGGTCTTCACCTTCTCCTTTAACAAATAACATATATTCTTTTTCTTCCAGAACTTCATTTAATAATATTTTTTCTGAAATAAGGTCTTCTATTTTATCTTGAATGGCGCGTTTGATTGGTCTAGCACCATATTGTTCGTCAAAACCAACTTTTGCAATTAATTCAATTACAGATTGTTCATATGAAACTCTATATTTCATAGATGATAATCTATCAATAAGTTTGTCAATTTCTAATTTTACAATCTTATCAATATGTTCTTTTTTAAGTGAATTGAATATTACAACATCATCGATTCTATTTAAAAATTCTGGAGCAAAAAACTTACTTAATTCTTTTTTCAAAACATCCCTTTTATATTCTTCCTGGACCGCATCACTATTATTGTTTGTTTTGAATCCAACGCCACTTCCAAAGTCTTGGACTTTTTTAACACCAATGTTTGATGTCATAATAATTAAACAGTTTTTGAAGTTGATTTTTCTACCCAAACCATCTGTCATATGACCGTCATCCAACATTTGAAGAAGTGTTGCAAAAATGTCTTTGTTTGCCTTTTCGATTTCATCAAATAAAATAACAGAGTATGGTTTGTTTTTAACTTGTTCTGTTAATTGTCCACCTTCTTCGTGACCAACATATCCCGGAGGGGAACCAATAAGTCTTGATATGGTGTGTTTTTCTTGATATTCGGACATATCAACACGAATCAAACTATCTTCACTACCAAAAATTTCTTTTGCTAATTTTTTTGCAAGGAATGTTTTACCAACACCGGTTGACCCAAGGAATATGAATGAACCAATTGGTCTATTTGGGTCCTTAATCCCAACCCTATTTCTTCTAATGGCTTTTGATATTTTTTTAACAGCTTCATCTTGACCAATTACAGAACCATTAAGTGAATCTTCCAAATTAACAAGTGAATTTTTTTCATCAATATTAATTTTACTTACTGGGATTTTTGTCATATTTGATACGACTTCATAAATCAAGTCTTCTGGGATACCACGTTTGCTAGTTCTTAATTTTTCTTCAAATTTCTTTTTTTCTTCGTCGAGTTTTGTTAAGATACTTTTTTCACGGTCACGAAGTTCTGCCGCCATTTCGTATTTTTGTTTTTTAATAACGTCAGCTTTTTCTTGTTTTACGTCCGCAGCTTCTTGCTTCAACTTTTCAATATGATCTGGAAGTTTTATATCAATTTGCATACGGGAACCAACCTCATCTAAAATATCAAAAGCTTTATCTGGAAATTCCCTATCTGTAATATATCTATCTGCCAATTCTACACACAACCAAAGAGCTTCATCTGTATAATTAACTTTATGGTGTTCTTCATATTTTTCCTTACTTTGTTTTAAAATTTCAAAAGTTTCTTCTTTTGTTGAAGGATCAACGATTATTTTTTGAAATCTTCGTTCTAAAGCACCATCTTTTTCAAAATTTTTTCTATATTCATCAAGTGTTGTTGCACCAATACATTGTATTTCACCTCTTGATAATGCTGGTTTAAAAATGTTTGAGGCGTCCAATGAACCAGAACTATTACCAGCACCAACAATTGTATGAATTTCATCAATAAAAATTATAATATTTGGGCTTGATTGTAATTCTTCAATTATAACCTTCATTCTTTCTTCAAATTGCCCACGATATTTTGTTCCGGCAACAATTGAATTAATGTCCAGTGAAACAATTCTTTTATCGGCTAAATTTTTTGGACATTCACCAGCGTGAATCATCATAGCTAAACCTTCTACAATTGCTGTTTTTCCAGCACCAGGTTCACCAATGATTATTGGATTATTTTTTTTTCTTCTGGATAATACTTGTGCTATTCTAAGTATTTCTTTTTGTCTTCCAATAACCGGATCTAATTTTCCTTGTTCTGCTAACTTAATCAAATCCTTACTGAAATTATCTAAAACTGGGGTACCACCATCTTTCTTTTTACCCTTATCACCATCATCTACAAATTCTATTGCCATATTAAAAAGTTTTATTTAATTTTAATTATAAACTAACTAGTAGTCAATATTTGACATTCTGACATATGTTGTTAGAATATACTGACAAAATGTCAGTTTTATCATTTTGGTATGGATTTGGTCAAATCAGAATCAAAATAAACTTATAAAAAAATAAATTATGTTTGGAAGAAATTTTGACAAACTTTTTAATGAATTATTTAATTTCGAAAATCCATTTTTTAATGGATTAAACAACTTTGAAAAAAGAACTTATAAATCTGAAGATGGTTCTATTTCATTTACTTACATTACAAATGTCAAAGGTGACCTAAATAAATCAGATGAGGTTGACCTTTTAAAACAAAGACTTGAAATTGCAGTTGAAGAACAAAATTTTGAAGAAGCTGTGGAGTTGAGAGATAAGATTAAAAATCTGGAACAAAACAAAGAAAAAATAAGTAAGCTAAATAAAGAACTGGATGAATGTATTAAAAATCAGAACTTTGAAAAAGCGATAGAACTACGAGACAAAATCAACTCCCTAAAATAACAAGGTCCACCCCAAAAGGGTGGATTTTTGTTTTAAGTAAAATATATTTAAAATAAAAAAAGTTATGGCAATTACAAAAGAAGAAATCAAAGGAACAAAAATTATAAATGAAGTTGAATCTTCAAATATAGTTAGAACTGAATATGATACCGAAACAAAAAAAATGATTGCAGAATTTAAAAATGGTATGAAATACGAATATGATGATGTTCCACATCAAACTTACACATCATTTAGATCTGCAAAATCACAAGGGTCTTTCTTTAATACAAACATTTCTAAAACTTTTAAATATAAGAAATTAAGTTAATTCATTTTCTTAATATTTATATTTAATGGATACCGAATTATTAAAAAGTTTTGAACCCCAAAAAGCATTAAATCCAAAAGTTTGGGTAGGCGATAAAAAAGAACCTAAATTAAAACCTGAAATAAGGGAAAGGTTGTTAGAAATTGCTTACGAATTTATTGACTTTTTGGATGTCGAAATTGTTGTTACCGATATAATACTTACCGGTTCACTTTCTAATTATAATTGGTCTAAATATTCAGACTTTGACTTACATATTGTTGCGAATTTCCAACAGTATAAAGAAAATCAAATTGAATTATACGAAAAACTTTTCACTTTGAAAAAAATGTTATTTAATCAAAAACACGATATAACAATAAAGGGGTATGAAGTTGAATTGTATGTTCAGAACGAAACAGAATCACACTTTTCAAGTGGTGTTTATTCAATATTATTTGATGAATGGGCAAATGTTCCAAAAAAAGAAGATGTTACAATAGATAAAGAACTAATTAAAGAAAAGGCAAAACAATGGATGAATATCATTGACAATCTTTTAGATACGATAGAAGATGATGACGCAACAACAGCAAAAGAAACTGTTCAAAAATATAAAGATAAATTAAAAAAATATAGAACTTGTGGGTTAGAAAAAGACGGTGAATATTCAACAGAAAACCTTGTCTTTAAAATATTAAGAAGAAACGGATATATTGAAAAATTACACGATTCTACAACTGAATTGATAGATAAGAAATTATCTATGAACCAATAATTTATTAAAAAATAAAATAATCTTAATAATCGATATATTTATTAAGAAAAATAATTAATTCAAAAAAATATACTATGGGAGGATTAAGACCTATCGGAAGTGAAAAATTGGAAGGAATGGATAAAATCCGTAGAATTATGGAAATTGCCAGATATAATGAATCAATTCCACAACCAGTAAATGAAGATAAAAAAACAGAATATACTGCAGAACTTGCAGACGGAAAAACTTATACAATTGTAAGAGAAAGATTAGGATATATAATCAAGGAAAGCTATGATGATATTAATTCTGATTACATCGAACCAATTCAAAATAGAAAGTATTTTTCTTCGTATTCACAGGCATTGAAAAAGTTAAACCTTATGGCTAAAGACTTTAATCAAATGTACGGAAATGAAGAAGGTATGTCTTTATTTACCGAGCAAAAAAAAAAGTTCAAACTAAAACTTCCTGGTAAAAAAAAAGCTGAACCAACTGGAGATGTAGGAGCATTACCTCCACCAGAACCAGTAGCAGCTTCGGCACCAATGCCGGCAGCACCACCTATGGATAATATGGGGGGTGCGGGTATGGCGCCACCAGAAACAGGGACTGTAGAAGGTGAAGGGGCTTTACCTCCACCACCAGATATGGGTGCAACTGGAAGTGATGAAGGACTACCTCCACCACCAGATATGGGTACGGAAGGAAGTGATGAAGGACTACCTCCACCACCAGAAGATGATATGGGTGATGAAGAAGAATTGCCTCCGCCACCAGAAGATGATATGGAAGATGAAGGTAAATCAAAGAAAGAAGGTGGAACTACATTTAAAGTAATACAAAAACTTACCGGCAAATTAGCACAAAGAATTAGAAAATTTAATAGTGAAGATGATATGGATCCAAATGATGTTAAATACATTATTAATTCAATTTTATCAGCACTTGATGTTGATTTGTTAGATGATGACGATCTTGAAGAAATTATATCGAGATTAGAAGGTGATTTAGACGAAGAAGGTGATGAAGAAGATGAAGACTTAGAAGATGAAGAAATGAGTGACGAAGAAATACCAGAACCAACATCTGATGAAGAAGAAGAGACATTACCACCACCACCTCCTATTGGTGGTGAAACAACAGAATATCGTGAAATTGGTGAAATTGCAAGTTTATCTGATGCAATTAAAAACAGTGTATCAAAACAATACGCTGGTAGAATGTTTGATAAAATGAAAGAAATGCCGGTTACAGGTGAACTTGAAGAATATGGAAGACATGGTGCTAGACAACCAAGACACACATATAACCATTTTTCACACGGAACATTTGGCGAATCAAAAGTTGATAAAATTATTTCACAATATTTTACAACACAGAAAAAAGAAATTATTTCTGAAGAAAAGAAAAAAATACAAAAAATAGAAAAATACGAAAAAATCAAAGAAACAAATTACAGTAATGTTAAAAATCTTTCTGAAAATATTAAACAAGAAAGAATGGCATTAAAATATATGGAAAAAAATCCAGTTTCAGTTCTTATTGGAAAAACTAATAAGGGAAGTTTGGTATTTAAAGAAGGTGTTGTCAATACAAAAATTACAACAAACGGAATGGAAATATGAGTTACTTATTATACATAAATGGTTTGGGTCCTAATTATAGGGGTGAAAACATTTATGAATTTATTTTTGGTGATTCTTTGGAAGATGTTTGGGGTGAAAATTGGGAAGCAAGACCTGCAAACGGTTATCCAAGTCCTCCGGATGTTGAACACGTAAAAAAAGTTGGGTCGTTAACACACAATGAAATTACATTGGAATTGGTACAAAATTCTGATGTTTTTTCTGTTCAAGATTCAATTGATGGTGTTATTGCCCTTGGTTGGGAAAAAGAAGATGAAATTGATTTTTCGTTGATTAAAAGATTGGTTTTTAAATATGGGGACCAAGAACAGGATGTAAAAGATAAATTATACGAGAGAGACCTCGTGTTGCAATTTGAAAAAAAAGTTGTTTATGAAAACTAAAAAATACATTGAAATTCTTTTGGAAAATGGTATTCATTTTACCACGGTTTCAAGAATGAAACCAAATCAAATAAGAATTCTTGCTGAAAAATTTGAAACTAAAGAAGCTATCCAAACAACACGAAAAACCCTTGAAATCCAAAATGTTGATTCTTCAACGGTTAATCAAATGAAACAAAATAAGGAAGGTTTAAATGTTAAAGATGGTGAAGTAACCCCAAATCCAGATGGAAGTCTTACTGTTACTCGTGAAATAGGTGAAAAATTTGAATCAAAAGCACAACAAGGATTCTTTTGGGCCAAGTGTAATACAAGTAAGGGTGTTAAAAAGAAAAAATGGTGTGAAATGGCTAGAGAATTTTCAGATAGTACGTCAAAAAAACAATACAAAGATATGCCAGAAAAAAAACATCCAGAAAAAACTGTTAAAAGAAAAACAAGAAAAAATACCGATGAAAATTATGAAAAGTATTTGGAAGAACAAATATTCAATATGATTGAAAAACATATTGAACCTAGTATGACAAAAGGAGAATTGTTAAAAACAATTCAAGAAAAAGTTGATAAGTCAGAAAAGTTTATGTTGAACAACCCAAAGAAAAATACTATGTTTCAAGAAAAAGAGATGATAGAAAATACAAAAGAAAAAGAACGAACTAAAACAAAACCTGGAACTAAAACACCAACAAGAAGAAAAGGAAATCCATTCAAGGATCCGAATCCTGGTGTTGAAGAACAACCAAAAGCAAATACAAAAGAAAAAGAAAGAACTAAAGAAAGGGAAAAAACTAAAACACCGACAAGAAGAAAGGGAAATCCATTTAAGGACCCAAATCCTAGTGTTGAAGAACAACCAAAAGCAGAAGAACAAAAAAATGATTTTATGGTAGCAATAACTTCAATTTTAAGAAACTAAAAAATGGGAAATAGAGAATTAGAAAGACTTGTAAGAAAAATAATTAAGGAAGCACCAATTGATTATGGTGATTATCCTGAAAGAATGCACCCTAGAACACAACAAAGAATTGAGGACCCAGAAGGTATCTACGCAAAGAATAGAGCTTTTAGGGGTGGTGCTTCTGATGTTGAAAAAATTGCTGGTAAAAGATTTAAAGAAATTGTCGACTATGTAAAAAGATATTTTGGTACAGAACAAAATATTACAAACCCACAAGTTAAAATGTCAATACAAATGGCACAGATGCAAGCAGTTAGACAAGCTATGCAACTTGAACCAAGATATAGAGAACAACTTAGAGATTTGGCGGTTGAAATTGCGGCTAAAGAAGAAGGTTGGTTACCTTATTCTGATAATATGGAACAAGCAATTGAAAAAGGTTTGGTAATTAAAAAAAGAAAAGATGGTGGTGTTGTTTATGAATTTGATTTTGTTAATATGTTAACATTTTTAGGGGAACAAGCAATCGACCCAAGTATTTTTAAAATGAAACCACAAAAAGAACAAAAACTTCCATTACCTCCAAATTTTTCTTTTGATATCGACGAACTAACACCAGAAGAACAAAAACAATTGGAAATTGAAAAAAGAAATGTTATCAATGCTATTATAATGGGTAAAGGAAAACGTGGTCAATTTGCTTACCAAATGTATAAGGATAGATTAGACGCGATTGATCCAGGACTATACGCACTTTATAATAAAATTATGGGTGCTAATGACCTTATGTATTTTACAGATGAAGATTTGATTGAAGCTCTTGGTGGTAATGCCGCCGGTGCTGCAGGTAAAAAACAAGAAAGTAATGATGACGATGAAGACGAAGATGAAGGTGGTGAAGAAGGAGATGGAAATGATACATATTATGCTAATGGCTTAATATTTCCAATTTTACTTCACGAACTATTCAAATCATTTTCAATGATTCAGTCAAGAGCACAATGGAAAGATATGGACCCAGAAATCGCAACACAAGTTATTGGTCAAACAGATACAATGCAAAACGAACCAATGAATTTCCGTGTTGGTGGTGAGCTTGTAAGAAAATTAAGAACCTTACTTCCAGATGAATTAACATTGGATAATGAAGGTAAAAAATATATTCCTTTCTTTGAACAATTGTTATATAGTATTCCAGCTGAAGAATTTTTAAAAAATGTAATTGCAAATGTTATTTCAGATAGTCCATCTGATAATGAAAAAGCTAAGAAAAAATTCAACGAATTATTACAACAAGCAAAAGCTAACTATAAAAAATATAAAGAAGGTGATGACGATGATGATGACTACGATGACGATGAAGAAGATGATGATATCTTAACAAGACTAGGTTTATAAATTAAATAATATATTGTCCTACAAAACCCCCTTTTATGAAAATAACTGGGGGTTTTGATATTTATATTAAAATATCTTTATGAGTCTATCAAAAGAACAAATAATGCTAGAGTATGTAAAATGTATGAAAGATACACCATACGCATTAAGAACATACTTACAGACATACGATAATACGGTTTCACAATTTGTACCTTTGGAATTATTTCCAGATCAGGTTTCATTACTGAAGGACTATGAAGAACACGAAGAAAATATTGCATTAAAGTATCGTCAGGCTGGTGTGTCAACAGTGACTGCCGCTTGGATATCAAAAAAACTTGTGTTTGCAAAAAAAGAACGTCCAGAAAAAATATTGATTATTGCAAACAAACTTGATACGTCAATGGAAATGGCAAATAAAATTAGAGCATTTGTTGACCAATGGCCTAAATGGGTTGGCGCTTCTTTTTCTGCAGATAAAAATTCACAAAGACATTACAAACTAACAAATGGTTGTGAAGTAAAAGCAGTTGCAACATCACGAGATGCCTTGAGGGGTTATACACCTACGGTACTTGTATTTGATGAGGCCGCGTTTATCGAAGCTGATGGTGATTTTTGGGCAGCTTGTATGGCATCACTTTCTACCGGTGGTAAAGTAATTGTTGTATCAACACCAAACGGTTATGACCCAATTTATTATGATGTATATAATCAGGCGGTTAAAGGTGTTAACAACTTTAAAATTTCTGAAATGTTTTGGTGGAAAGACCCTAGATACTCAAAAGATTTATATCTGGTACCAACTGATGATATGGTTGATTATCTATTAAATAAAGATGAAAAAGACCATTCTAAAAATATTTCATTTACTGATACTGACCCTTATGAAAGGGATTATGATAAAATAAAAGAATATTTTAATCAAGGATATAAACCCTGTTCTCCTTGGTATGAAAAAATGGTTAAAAAGTTAAAATACGATAAACGAAAAATTAACCAAGAGCTTAACTGTGAATTTCTGGGGTCTGGAGATAACGTATTTGATGCTAAAGAATTAGATTATATAAAAACAAGTACAATACAAGACGCACCATCTAAATTAATGGGAAATTCGCTTTGGATGTGGAAAGAACCAGAACAAGGACATAAATACATTATGGGTGTTGACGTATCTCGTGGTGATAGTGAAGATTTTTCATCGATTCAAATTATTGATTTTGATGAGCGAGAACAAGTATTTGAATATGTTGGAAAAATTCCACCAGACGCTTTAGCCGAAATTGCTTATAAATGGGGTATTATGTATAACGCATTTTGTGTTGTCGATATTACCGGTGGTATGGGTATTACGACAGTAAGAAAAATGCAAGAACTTGGTTATCGTAATTTATATATTGATGGTGTCGATTCAACAAACATTTGGTCATATAATCCAAAAGCACAAGATAAAATACCAGGAATAAATTTTAATAACAAACGTGTACAAATAATTGCGGCATTTGAAGAATATGTCAGACATAAATTTAAAATTAAAAGTACAAGATTATACAACGAAATGAATACTTTTGTTTATGTTAATGGAAGACCTGACCACCAAAAAGGACAACACGATGACCTTATAATGGCAATTTCTATGGCAATTTATGTTGGGGAATCTTCATTTTCAAAGTTGGAAAAAGTCGTTGAAAAAACTAAAGTAATGATTGAATCTTGGACTGTTTCAAATAACGATTCAGTAGGAAAACAAATTCATTTTGACCCAGTAATTCCAAATGGACATATGTTAAATGAAAGAATGAAAATGAATTCTGGACCGGCAAAAGAAGATTATATTAAATACGGGTGGTTATTTGGTGGTAGAAAATAATTATAAAAATGGGATTAGATAGAAGAAAAACTTCAGGAAGAATATTTGGTGGTTCTAATTTAATAGTACCAGATCAGCCTATATATTCAGTTAAAAATTTTCCACCATCTTTTAAATATAAAAGAGGAACGCCAAAAGATACTTTCAGAGAATTACCACCACCTAAACCAAATCCAACACCACCTACACCAAGTCCGACACCACCTACACCAAGTCCGACACCAATTGTTGAAACTTTCTATATTTTGACGGAATTACAAAAAGCAATCTTAACAGAAAGTGGTGAAAACATTATATACTAATGAATATTTATATTTGACAATTATAAATTAAATTTCTATTATGGAACAAAATACAAATCAACTTACAGTTTGGCAAAGACTTAATAAAGCATTTGGACCAAATTCTTTATTGGGTCAAGATATCCCAACACACAAGTTTAGTAAACAAGAATTACTTAAAACTAGGGATAAATCCGAATTTGAAAAAGAAAAACTTCAAGCACAACAAACTTTATATTTATCAAACCAATGGCAAAAAATAGAAAGTAATTTATATACCCAAGCAATATATTACGAACCAACAAGACTTGCCGCGTTTTATGATTACGAATCTATGGAATTTACACCAGAAATTTCAACGGCTTTAGATATATATGCTGAAGAATCAACAACCCCAAATGAAGACGGTTATATCTTACAAATATATTCCGAATCAAAAAGAATAAAAGGAATACTTGCGGATTTATTTAACAATACTTTAGATATTAATACAAACTTACAAATGTGGATTAGAAACACTTGTAAATATGGTGATAACTTTGTTTATTTAAAATTAGACCCTGAAAAAGGAATTATTGGTGGTGTTCAACTACCTAATATTGAAATTGAAAGATTCGAACGAGGTATGACACCTAAATCACCAAACACCGAAGTAAAAGTTAATGAAAGAGGTTTGAGATTTAATTGGAAAGAAAAAAATATGGAATTTAACACTTTTGAAGTGGCACATTTCAGATTACTTGGTGATGATAGAAAATTACCCTACGGTACTTCGATGTTAGAAAAAGCAAGGAGAATCTGGAAACAGTTAGTTTTGGCCGAAGATGCAATGTTGATATATAGAACATCAAGAGCACCAGAAAGAAGGGTGTTCAAGGTATTTGTTGGGAATATGGATGATAAGGATGTAGAACCTTACGTACAACGTGTTGCAAATAAATTTAAAAGAGATCAGGTTGTTGATAATAAAACCGGTAATGTAGATTTAAGATTTAATCAAATGGCAGTAGATCAGGATTATTTTATTCCGGTTAGAGATGCTACACAAACAATGCCAATTGAAACTCTACCTGGTGGTACAAACCTTTCAGAAATTGCTGATATTGAATATATCCAAAAGAAACTTGTTACAGCTTTAAGAATACCAAAAGCTTACCTTGGTTTTGAAGAACCGGTTGGTGATGGAAAAAATTTATCACTACTTGATATTCGTTTTGCAAGAACAATTAATAGAATACAAAAAAATATTTTATCAGAATTAAACAAAATTGCAATTATACATTTATTTCTTTTGGGGTTTGAAGATGAATTACAAAATTTTACATTAGGTTTAAATAATCCATCAAAACAAGCGGATCTTTTGATGGTTGATGTGTGGAAAGAAAAGGTAACACTATACAAAGATATGGTTACAGAAATTCCAAATACATTAGCACCAACATCAGCTACTTGGGCTAAAAAACATATTTTTGGATTTTCTGATGAAGATATCAAACTTGATACTCAAAGACAAAGAATGGAAAGGGCTGTTGCCGCAGAACTTGCAAATACTGCAACAATTATAACACATACTGGATTATTTGATAACATTGATAGATTATATAAAACAATAAGTGGAACAACTGAAGGTGGAGAAGCAGGTGCTGCACCACCACCGGGAGGAGGACCACCACCAGCAGGAGGAGGACCGCCGCCACCACCAGCAGGAGGTCTTGAAGGGTTACCTGAAAACAGAGAAAAATTAGAAAATTTATTACTAGAATCTAATGATGATGATTTTATAATAAAAAATAGTTCACTTGGTGATATTGAAAACGAATTATTAAAAATACTTAAAGATTGATATATTTATAATTAAAAATAATTATGAAATTTGGTTTAATAAAAAGTAAGATAGAAAAATTACTTACAGAGTCATACAAAAGAAATTCTTTTAAAAATACATTATTTGTATTCAAAGAATTGGTATTGGAAAATAAAAATATTAGTAAACTTTATTACTTGTATGATGAATTATCAAGTAGTAAGGGGTTAACTGAATCTACAGCTTCTGAATTAATAAACCAATCAACAATATTATATGAAAATACAATTAATAAAATTCCTAAAAAAAATCTAGAAGAAATTAATCTTTGGGTTGGGCATATCAAAACAAAAAATAATTACGAAGATATTGATAATCTGTTTTCAAGTAGTGTTTTAACATTAGAAAACAAAATTAAAAGTAAAAAGGTTATTTTAGAAAATTTAAAGAAAACTTCAGAAGATTTTGAAGTTATTGGTAATGTACCTGTAAATAAATTAGTAAATGTTGCAAATAAAACTGTTGATAAATTTATTAATTCGTTAAACGAAGAAAGTAAAAAAATTTTAAATAAAATTTTATCTGAAGATGAAAATAAATTGAAACTTAAATATGAACTTCTAAAAGAAGATGTTATTGATAAGTTAGAAACTATGAAAACTTCTGAAACAGATTCAGAAGTTGTTAAGACAATTTATGAAACTATAAACAAGGTCGAAAAAGAAAATTTTGATAGAATTTCCTTTTTTAAATTACAAGAATTAAATAGAAGTCTTTAATTCTGGTTCATAAATTTTTGTCGGTGAATTGCTTTTTGTAGAACTTGTCTTCTTTCTACTGATTTTTTTGTAAATTCTTTTCTATAATTAAGATTGGAATTTTGTCTGGTTTTTATAACCTTACCTTTTAATTCTTTAAGTGCTTTTTCGATGTCGTTTTTTTTTACTTGTATTATTAACATATATGATTTTATTTTATTTGATATATATTACAAAATTATGTAAATTTAAATAAAATAAACATCGAGACTATGAAAAATTTTTATGAAAAAGGGAAAAACCTCAAAAATTAATGGATTTCGTACATCCAAAGTAACTTATGGAACTGTAGATTCCAAAAATTTTAAATCACTTTATTTAAACATCCAAACTTGGGTGGAGCCAAAAAAAGAATCCGAAAACTGGAATAGGGTTGTTCTCAATATGAATAGAAGTGTTAAACATTCCGTTCATAATCACATAAGTAAAGAAATTTTTGATGTAAAATTTATTGTAGATTTAGACCTTAGAACAAGTGGTTTACAGATAAAGAAAAAATCTTTTATGAATTTAGAAATAACTTTATTTTTAAATCAAGAAATAGACTTTAAATCAACGAAATTAAAAAAATATCTTAAAAATCTAACAAAAGAAATTTATTCAGATGTATTTCTTGGCAATGAGTATTTCAAATTTTATTTCACAAAAAATGGAAATACTAAACCTTTAAAAGTAAAAACCGAAAAAGTTTAATATTTATAATAAAATTTAAATATGAAAATTTTAGGACCAAACGAAACTGGAAAAGGAATCCTTATCGAATATGACGCTGGGTATATAAACCCAAGAAGTCAAAATAATCATTACATAATGGAATCCCAAAATTTTTTGGACCATTCAAAACCATTTGAATTTTACGCTGTTCTACAAAAGTACGATACCCCGAATAGAAACGGTAGAGTGTATCCAGAAAAGATATTAAAAAGGGAAGTAGAAAATTATAAAAAAATAATTGAAAAGGGAACTTCACTTTCTGAACTTAATCACCCAGAATCTTCATTAATTGATCTTGATAGGGTATCACACATTATTACTGATGTGTGGTGGGATGGTCCGATATTACTTGGTAAATTGAAACTATTAACATCACCTGGTTTTCACGAAAGAGGAGTTTGTTCAACAAAGGGAGACTTAGCTGCAAACTATTTAAGACAGGGAGTCACACTTGGTATTTCTTCTCGTGGTGTTGGTTCGTTAAAAAAGGTTGGTGAACAAAACGAAGTACAAGATGATTTTGAATTAATTTGTTTTGACCTTGTATCTTCACCGTCAACACCAGGTGCTTATCTTTTCTTAGATAAAAATGATAGAATAAAATTTGATGAAAACTTGGAAGAAGAAAAAAGAATGAACGTGGAAAGAAATGTTGGTGAAAGTGGTAACAAATCTCTTGACTTAATGAAAAGATTATCCGATTATTTGGGTAAATAAAAAAAATTATGGAACAAGGAGAAAAATATTTTGTAGCAAAGATTACATCAGATTTGTTAGATTCGGAATCTGGAAGAGTAAAAAAACAAAAAGAAGAAAAATTAGTTTTGGGTTACACGCCGACGGATGTTGAAGCTAAAGTAACTAAAATCTATGAAAATTACACAATGGATTGGAGAATTACGTCAATCACAGAAAGTAAAATTGATGAAGTTATAGAATAAAACCCAAAATAATAAAGATTAAAAAAGGGAATGACAATAGTTGTTCCCTTTTTTTATTGTCAAAAATCAAACTTTTTCAAAAATCAATGTATTTATTTGAATAAAGTCAAAAAAAAAATGGCAAAAAATCAAAGAGAAATCGAAGACGCGTTATTCCAGATTAAGAATTTGGAAGAGTCTTTACAAAGAAATGCACAAGGAATACTTTCTTCAACAATGAAGGATGAAATCAAATCATTAGTAAAAGAATCTCTGACAGAACAAGATGAGGTTGAGGATGACGAAGTTGACGTGGACGTTGAGGACACAGATACTGATAATGAAGAAGAAGAAACTGATGACGAAGTATATGCTACAGATGATGTAGATGATGAAGAAATGATGGGTCAACCAGTTATGCCTTCTGATGATGACACAGTAGATATGACCGGAGCTTCTGATGCTGAAGTTTTAAGAGTATTTAGAGCAATGGGTGATAACGATGGTGTTATTGTAAAAAGAGACGATAATATGATACATTTATCAGATAACGAAAACGATACAGAATATATTATCCAACTTTCTGAATCGATGATGGATGATAGTGAATTGAAAGAATTTGGAAAATCTGAATTTGATATGTATTCACATCATTCTGATGGTGAAGATGAAGATGAAGATGAATTTGAAGATGACGATGATTTCAGCTTTATGTCATATGATGAAGAAGATGATGACGACTATATGCCTATGAACAAATTGGATATGGGTATTAGAAAAAAAGGAATGCTTAATCAAGATCCTATGGCTGGAAGATTTAAATCTAATGATTTTGATTTCGAAGAAGAAGATGATTTTGATTTCGAAGAAGAAGATGATTTTGATTATTCAGAATTTGGGGAAGATAAAGAAACAATCACTATGGATAATGGTCAAGAATCTTCTAGAGAACGAACTGAAAACATCTATGAATTAGAATTGGATGATGATATGATGGATTTTGAAGATTCTGAAACCCCAATTGAATTTATGGAAGACGATTTTGAAGATATTCGTAACCATAGAATGATGGAGTCAAAAGGATTCAAAGCAAAAGGTGTTGGAATGGGTAATGCTTCTAAGTATAAAATGAGTAAAAAACCAAATATGGATGGTGGCTTTAAAACTGTTAAGAAAAATGCCAACAAAACTATGGGTACTGGTAAAGCAAAATTTGAATACAAAGAAGGTGAAAACTTAAATGGTGAATTCAAGGTAAAACCAACTTCTAGAAAATCAGAATTTAAAGAAGCTTCAAGAACTTTAGGTAATGGTAAGTCTTGGGGTGAAGGTGGTGTAAATAAAAGAAGAACAGCACCAGCTAACCTAAGAAAAGAAAGTACAGAAGAACTTGAATTGTTAAGAACTAAGAATGACGAATACAGAAAAGCACTTGATTTATTTAGAACTAAATTAAATGAAGTTGCGGTATTTAATTCTAACCTTGCATACGCTACAAGACTATTTACTGAGCATTCAACAACTAAACAAGAAAAGATAAATATTCTTAGAAGATTTGACAATGTTGAAACTTTAAAAGAATCTAAAAATCTTTACAGAACATTAAAGTCTGAATTAGGAAATGTAAAAACAAGTGAAAATACGATTACAGAATCGGTACAGAGAAGAGTTGAAATTACTCCATCTACTGGATCTGCAGTAAATTTGATTGAATCAAAAACGTATGAAAATCCACAATTTTTACGAATGAAAGACTTAATGACGAAAATAAAATAAACATTTTAAAAAAACAGTATATTTATAATATACATAAATAAAAAAATAAAACAAAAAAAACAAATAAAAATGGGAGCATTATTAGAATCAGGTCTTGTTGGTAACATAGGTCTAAAACACCTAAAAGTTATCAAAGAAGATACAATTAACAAATGGGATAGATTAGGATTCCTAGAAGGTCTTAGAGGACATTTAAAAGAGAACGTTGCGCAGTTGTATGAAAACCAAGCGTCTCACCTAATTAACGAAGCAACTTCTGAAGGTTCAAACGGAGCTTTCGAAACTGTTGTTTTTCCTATCGTTAGAAGAGTTTTTTCTAAATTATTAGCTAACGATATCGTATCTGTACAAGCTATGAACTTACCAATTGGTAAATTGTTCTACTTTGTACCTAAAATCCAAGGATATTCTACTGATGTTGCAGCAGGTGACGCAGCTCATTATCCACCAGTTGGTTCTCCAGAAGCTGTTAATTTAACACAAAATAGTCCAGGACAAGGTTATGATACTGGGTATCCTTATGCAAAAAATCTTTATGATTTATTCTATGAAGGTGCAGAACCAGGATTAGATCCTGCCGGTTTATTTGACTACTCAAAAGGTCGTTGGTCAGCAATTACAGCTCCAGCCACAGTTGTTGTTTGGTCAAATGGTAATTTAGCTGATGCAATAGGAACAACAGTTAATGCTTATACTGGTAACACAAGAAAAGTTCTTATCAAACTTTGTGGATGGACTAACGTACTAGGTGCTGGTAAATTAATTGGTCCTGATGGTAATGAAATCGATTCTGAAACTTTCCTTTCTGATTTGAAAATCTTACCTAATACAGGTCTTGCGTTTGCGGCTTCTAACGTATGTCCATTACCTACTGCATCTACACCACTTTTATTTAGAGTTGTTACTCAAAAATATGGTAAAGGAATCGTTCAATACGGTAGTCAACAAGGAACAACTTTCCCAACAACTGGAAATGGTGGATCTTTCTACGATATCTGTGATGCGGATGGTTGTATCTTCTTAGAAGTTGACCTTTCTTGCCCTGCTTGTGCATCTTGTGGTTCTGATTCACTTGACGGATACACAGGTTCTTCTATTTCTGCAATTACTTCTGGAACATCATTTACTGCTGTATGGAGAAGATATGAAGAATTAGAATTCGAAGAAAAAATCGGAGAAGTTTCTTTTGATTTGGAATCTGTAACAGTTTCTGTAACTGAAAGAAAATTAAGAGCACAATGGTCTCCAGAGCTTGCTCAAGACGTTGCTGCGTTCCACAACATCGATGCTGAAGCTGAACTTACAGCATTACTTTCTGAGCAAGTTGCTGCTGAAATCGATAGAGAAATCATGAGAGATTTGAGAAAAGGTGCTGCTTGGAACTTAAGATGGGATTACAACGGATGGAGAAGATTGTCTTTAACAACTTCTTATACTCAAAAAGATTGGAACCAAACTTTGATTACTGCAATCAACCAATTGTCTGCACAAATTCACAAATCAACTTTGAGAGGTGGTGCTAACTGGATTGTTGTATCTTCTGAAGTTTCTGCAATCTTTGATGACTTAGAATACTTCCACGTATCTAACGCGTCTCCTGAGCAAGACCAATACAACATGGGTATTGAAAGAGTTGGTACTTTAGCTGGTCGTTACCAAGTGTATAGAGACCCTTACTTCCCACCAAACACAATCTTGTTGGGTCATAAAGGTACTTCTTTATTAGACACTGGATACATCTACGCTCCGTATGTACCTCTTCAATTAACACCTACAATGTATAACCCATTCAACTTTACGCCTATCAAAGGTATTATGACCAGATATGCGAAAAAAATGGTAAATAACCGCTTCTATGCCCGTGTTACCGTTGATGGAGTTCGTACATTTGATTTAAGAGAATTGAGATAATCAAAATCTTAACTAAATAAGAAAAAGGAGACAATAAATTGTCTCCTTTTTTATTTTTATTATGGGAACTATAGATTTTTAGATAGAATAGTTCATATTTATTAATATGAAGAAATATGTACCAACACAAGAAATTATTGATGTAATACTTAAAATGTATAATGATGAATTATTAGGTTCTAAATCAATTTCAAAAGAATTAAATATAAACCAACAAATCATTTTAAGAATTTTGAAAGAAAGTGGTATTCAAGTTGGTCCTTCTGGAAGAAGATTTATAGGTGGTAAAAAAATTGCAGATAAAAAATATAGACAAAAAAATAAAGAAAAATTAGATTTAAATTCTAAAAATTGGTATGAACAAAACAAAGAACATAGAAAACAATATTTAAAAGAATACCGCGAAAAAAACATAGACAAAATTCGTGAAAATAAAAGAAACTACGAAAGAACCCGTAAAGCAAATGACCCAATTTATAAATTAATTAATAATTTTAGAACGGCAATCTATCAAGTATTAAAAGAAAACCAAGTTCAAAAAAACGGACATTATTTTGATATATTAAAATATTCACCAGAAAACTTAATAGAACATTTAGAAAGTAAATTCAAAGATAATATGACTTGGGACAATTATGGTGAGTGGCACGTAGACCATATAAAACCAATATCATCTTTTAAAATTACAGAAATTGGTGATAACGAATTTATGTCTTGTTGGTCATTAGACAACCTACAACCATTGTGGGGTGATGAAAATATCCGAAAATCAAATAAATTATAATCTAATTAAGGAAGATGAATAGATGGGATATGTTTGAAAGGTTGTTCACATCGTTTTTGGCGTTAGCACAACCCTTCATTGTTTATTTCCTATACGGTGACAATCACGCAATATCAAGAGTTTGGGACACACCACTACAACCTTTATTTATTATCACAAATGCTCTTGTTAGTTTTTTCTTTTTTAAAATACCTAAATGGAGAATCCCAGCGTTACTTCTTTTATTATTAACATCGTTTCCGGTTACAGATTATTTTGTATTACATAATATTTTTGCAATACTATTTTTTATATTTTCTGGTGTGTCACTCTGGAGTATAAAAAAATTCAGATACTACCTTGGGATATTTTTAATTTCGGCTTTGTTTTTGTTTCATGGATTGTTCTGGGCTGAAACTTGGGGAATAATTACTTTGGTTGCGTATCACACACACGTTTTACTATATTCACTTAGCCTTACTAGAAATCGTTCTAATAGCCTTTGAAATTACTTCAACTTCACCTATACTAAAAGCACCTCTTTTATGTGCTGCTTTTACTGATTCAATTAAATAATAAATTGAATGTTCTCTATCCATAGTTGTAAGAATTACATCGAGATGATCTTCACTTAAAAGGTTAATAGAACCAAATAAATTACCGAATAGTTTATTTTCATTTTCCATAAATTATGATATTTATATAAATATATGAAAATAGAAGAGATAATAAAGAATGTACTTAAAGAAGCGACTGGTGACTCAACCGGTAGTAGGGGGTCTTTTGCACCACCATTACAACCTGGAATACGTGATTTTGATAAATCAAAATTAGCACCTTTTACAGATTCTTTAACAAACTATAAAAGTCCTTTAGTTGCATACGATAGTTATGACCACGATTGGGATTTAACTAAAAATCAAAGGCAAAGTTTAGAAAAAACAGCAAGAAAGATATCAAATTTTATAAAAAGGCATCCAGAAGCAACTAATAGTGATGAAGATGGTAATGTTTTGAACAGAACTCCAAGTGGTAAAGAAAATTCAAAAAAATTAGAAATAGTCCCAGTAAAACATAAAAAAAATAAATCAAAAATTAACGAAATAACAACAACAACAACTGCTGGTGAATATTCTGGTCCACAAGAACTTGGTTTAAGAAAATGGAAAAAATCAGAACTAGGTGCTTTTGATATTGAAAGCGATAATCCACCAAATAATGTCTTCAAAAAAAGAACAACAAAAAAAAATGTACATAAAGTAGTTGGTGGTTGGGAACCACAACACGGTAACTTTGAGGTTCCAACATATGATGTTGATGGTGAACACGAATCACAATTATCAAAAGGACAACTAACAAATGACCCTATTGAATGGTATAGACCTTTAAAAAGAAAACCAGTAACAAAAAAAGATATTATTAAAAAACAAAAAATGAATGAAGATCTTGCTGTATGGTTTGGTAAAAAGAAAAAACCAAAAGGTTCTTCAGAACCAAAAGGACCTTGGGTTGATATATGTAGAAAAGTAGATGGTAAACATCCACCTTGTGGTAGATCAGACGCTAGCACCGGTTCTTATCCTAAATGTAGAGCGGCAGGTGTGGCAGGAAAAATGTCAGATTCACAAAAAAGAAATGCTTGTCAACAAAAAAGAAGAGCCGAAAAAAATGACACACAATCTGGAAAAGGTCAAAAACCAGTAATGGTATCACATACGAAAAAAACGAATGAAAATATAAAAAGAAGAATTATCACATTAACAGAAAATGATTTAACAAGAATTGTTAAACGTGTTTTAAATGAAGATACAAATAAAATTTAAGGTATTGGTAGGTTAGATTTAAAATGTGTCAACTATTTAAATGGTAATAAAAAAGAATATTTAGATTATACTTTTTTTAGTGAAACAGAACCAGGACAATTTTCTATAAAAAAAATAAAAACTAGTGCAATACCAAATGATGGGATTCAAGAACGAACTAATGAATTATTATTTTTAACAATATCACAACCAAACCAAGAAATAATGGACTTTATTAAAAGTAGGCTTCCTAATTTTTATTGGAATGAGGCGTTAAAATATATTATTTATTTGTCAACAACAGCAACACCGTCATATTTTTGTAAAGTAATGCAAAACGGTGTTGACGCAGGCGGTCAAACTTCAGAAAAATGGATTACTTTTTTTGAAAATAGCTCGGTTGCTTATAACTTACCGAATTCAATTTTCTAATCTTTTTTTTCTGGAACACCACTATCAACTAGTAGATATTTTTTTATAAAAACTAAAAGTTCTTCATCTGACATTTTGTTCATTGCAAGAGCTAAACTCTTTTCACCATCGTGAGAGTCACTAAAGTCAACACCATTAATATAGAATTTTTATTTATTAACACTTACCGTTTCAATATTTGACCTTTCAATCGGTTTTGGCTTTGGCATTACAGTTGGGTAACCTTCTTTTTGACCAAAAGAATTAAAAGAAAATAATAAAGTTAAAACTAAAACTAACTTTTTCATATTATATAAATTATTGGTTATTACTATTTGAAATTCTTTCTAATACATTATGTAACGAATTTTTAATCTGAGAGTTGATTGTTTCTTCGTATTTTAATCTTCTTTTTTCTGTTTCCATATCAAAAATATATGTGACTCTTTCCCAATCTCTACCGGTAAGTTTAACACTATAATGATATATGTGATTTGTTAAATCGATTCTACCATAATCCATAGTAATAAAAAGGTCGATTTCTTTATTTTCAATATACCTTTTATTTGACATTGGTGCAATCATAAATTTGGTTGATGGGTGTTTTATCACTTGAAGGCAAATTTGGAAACAAGTTTTCTCATAAGATGAAACTTCTTCTTCATATGTTTTAAACATTTTACCTTTTTTACTTAATAAGTAAAATCTTAATTTTAACCTCCTAAAAAATCTGACTATTCTTTTTATCATATCTTTAACTTAACTCCACAAAGATATAAAAAAAATAATTATACTTCCAAATTATTTTAAGTTATTTTTAACAATATGCCCCAGAACATCTTTTTTTACCATCAAGACCTGGTTTTGTTCCTTTACAAACTTGTACGGCGTAACCATTGGCGTAAGCACTAGGATACACGTCAAATTTTGCTTTGGCCGCTGCCTTTCCTCTGGCACATAGTTTTGTTCCAGTTTTTTTTCTTCCTTCAGCCATCACCATATCTTTATCATCAATATTCATTGACATTTCAATACCATCTTTTTTTGATTCATTCATAATAAAATCAAATACTTGATCCATATTGTTTTTTGCTTCAGCTATGTGATCTTGGGCCCAGTCATGTCCATTTTCTAAAATTGACTCAACCATTTCTTCATCTAAATCAAGTAATAAATCACATTGTCTTCTCATTTGTTGTAGGTTTGAAAAGAACATATATCTTGACGACCCGTGTTCTTCTTCTCTTAAAACCTTTCTAATTATTCTATCTAAATTCATATCTAATATGTTAAGCATTTAATCCGTTTGGTCCTCCTAAGACAACCATATTTAATTGTGTTACAGGTGTTCCATAACCATCTGTCCATACTGGGTGTGGTGGTGTTACAGCTGTTGATCCAGTAAATTCACAATCTGGAATACAAATAAAATTTTCTGTATTTGCACTTCTTGGTGGTGATGTAGTAGTTGTTGTAGTAGTACAATCACAATCATCGTAAATTGAGGAATCGTGTGAGCTGTATCCTTCAGTAGGGTCATCACTAATAGCACCAATAAGTTGAGCACAAACTGTGGTATCATCGACTGCATAGTCGAATAAAAAAAACGGTGGTTGAAATTCTGGACAAAAAGCTTGTGAATTTATAATAAATTCTGTTGGTTCCTCTTCCTCTCCACATATTTGAAATACTAAATTTAATTCGTTTTCTCGAAAACATTCACAACAAGTACCATACGTGTCCCCAAGGACTGAATCGGAAGAATCTATGGTTTCTTCTACTACTACTCCGCAATAAATGGCTTCTCCAAAATATAAACTTATAAAGTCACCTAGATTTAAGGTGTCACTCGAAGAAACAATAAATGTATCTTCAGTAATACAATTTCGTACTAAATAATTTGTCATATTTTTATTTTTTTATTTTTTATTAACTATTTGAAACTTTATCTGTTTCTTATAAGTATTTATCTCTCCCGATGAAATCACTTTAATATCAATAAAATATTCATTAGGTATTTTATCTCTTGTATCAAATATAAAATAATATTCATTTGGTGTTCTATTTAGTTTAGTCCAATCCTGGACTTGAACTTCTGTTTGACCCTCCCTAACATATATTCTATAATAAGATTCTATTTTTGGTAATTGTTGGTTTTTTGTATAAGCTTTTTTAATTATTACACCAACTTTTCTGATATCAGTATCTAATATTTTTTCATCTTGTTTAATCCCATAAAAATCAAATCCATAAATTGATGGGTCATTTGTCGTTGTTCCAAACTGTAATGAACTTTCCAATGGTTTGATCACAAATTCATTAACAACATTTGGTAATGAAAAATTATTTAATTTTATATTTGACCAAGTATCTGTAAAAATACAAGGCGAATGATAATTTAATAATGGAGGAATTGCAATTTCATAAACACCTTTTGTTCTTTGGCAACTATCTAAATTAATAAGTCCAGGTATTGGTGTACCAGTTTGGTCTGAAATTGTTACTTTTGGTATTTCATCTAAATTAACAAAATCACCATCTTCATATGTATAAAGATATAATTTATTAACTTTTCCCAAAGAAAAATTATTTCTATCATCTTGGATTAAATCATCGTATATCGTTTCAAGCCTCGGTTCATAAAATGTTTGAGTGTGTCTTGAAAAGAAACCAACATAATATGATTCTGTTGTACCAGTTAAATTTTCGAGTTGAGGCAAAAATGATATCCCCCAACCCACCGGATTTACAAATGAACCATCTAAAATGGCTTCAATTTCACTTGTCATATCAATTTCCAAGTCTTCATTACCAAATTCAAAGTGCTGTGTACCAACAATTGTTAAAGCTGAAAATGGAAAATTTCCATAGTTTTCATTGTTGTACACACCTTTTTCTTCCCAAGGTGTAAGTGTTTGTCTCAAATACCAATTTGATGGTCTTGTTGAAAAGTTTCTGTCACCAGGTACCGAATCTATGTCCGTAAAATCATAACCAACACCCTCATCCCAATATTGTGGTAATGTTTCGTTGAAATCTTCATAGGGTATTCTCCAGACAATTAAATCAAATGATGTTGCCCTTTCTTTTTCTTCAGATGTCTTTGTGTTTAAAAAATCACGACTGAACGATGAAGTGTTAATCATACGTAATATGTGTTTAATATTCGTTGTACAACCAGTTGAAATAATTTTTTGATTATATTTTTCTTGTAATTCTGATAAATCAATATCAAATATACATCTTGAAAAACCAATAGGTACTTTTACACCACCATCAGCATAATATAGTTCTATTATTGGATTTCTACCAGTATTTGTTTCACCACTATAAACAATAGTATTGTTTCTACTAAAATAGGAATTATGAATTGACATTTATCTTTTTAATATAAATATCAATTAATTCGAATATTTGGATTCAAATATCTTTTTCTTTCTAATTCAGCTCTTATCTGTTCTTTACTAATTCCAGAACTAGTTTTTTTGGCCGGCGGTCTTAATGGATTATGAACGTGATCTGTCATAAAAGTAACAATCTTATCAAGTAGTTCATATAGTTCATCACCTCTAACCATAGCATTTGTCCTACCTTTCAAGTAATCAGTAAATGTTGGTTGTTCAATACCATATAAAGTATTTTTCAAATCAATTGTAAAAACATCATCGGTAGTTTGATGTGTTAAAAAGTAAAGAAAATCACCACCCATTGTTGCGTATGTAACTGGGTTTGACTTATATTCAGATTTTTCAACATCAACGGATGTTTCAATATTTTGTGGCCCAACGATATTATAATCCCAAATTACAGCAAATCCAGGTTCAGTACTTGAATCAAAAAGTTTTATTTTATTATAAATGTTAGTTACTACATTATTTTCTGTAAAATCTGTTGTTGGGTTTATATCTAAGATTTTTGAATTAGTTGACACACTAGGCCCATAAACAAAAGGAAACTGGTCAATTAATTTTCCAGAATTTGGGTATTTGTTATACCCTTCAATATTAATAACACCTTTATTGAAACCTCTAATGTATGTATTAATAAAATTAATCGAATCTTCGATACTTAGTCCAGTAAAAACATATTTTGAATTAGGAATTAGATTAAAATTTACAGTAGTCCCAGTATCAAAATTAAAATTATATGTTGTAACATTTTTTACAGTATTTATTTGTACATAACCATCAACAGTATTTGCAGTAATGTTTATGTTTGAAATGTCCCATTCAACAAAATTTTTAACTTCTTTATCGACAAACTTTGTTATATCAATAGTTTCAGTACCAGTATCAACTAATTCTTGGTCAAAAATAGATAATTGTAAGAATGATCTTTTATCATATGGTCTTACATCTGGTTGTGTTATTTGGCCAGTATCAGTAAAATCTAAATCAAATGTTTTTCTATATTTTCCAGCACGTAATAAAACATCAGTTTTTTTTAAAACTAAGTCTGTTGATCCACGACTTAACAATGCGTTATCACCAGGTAACGGATAAATATCCTTTACAATTTCTTGAACATTACCAGTTTTACTATTTCTTGTTTCGTAACTTTTTTGAAGTGGTGCACCATTATCTAAGACTGATTGTGCGTTATTATAATTTTCACGAACATTATTCCAAGGTCTACTGATTGGTCCTTGAATATAGAATTTATTACTAGATAAAGGTTCAACTCTTGTTGAATACATAATGTTGACATATTCACCGACTTCAGGTACTTGACTAATGTAATAAGGTAATAAAGGTAAAAAAATGAAAGGGTCGTCAGATGTCCAAGCGTATTCACTAACTGATTTTGGTGTCCCATCTGAATTTGTGGGGATAGATTGATTTTCAAACTTTGTTTGGGGTTCAACTCTAATTCTACCAATCATAAGTGGATCAGTATTATCTAAAACTTTACCAGGAAGTATTATTCTATTATCTTGCATTTCTAGACTTATATTCTTTAAGTATTGTGTTATATGTTATTTCTAACTTGTCCAGATGGTCTGTAAGTTTAATAAGATTTTCTTTTGTTTTTTCAAATTCAGTATTAATAAATTCAAGGGCAATTTCTAAATCTTTATTAGATTTTTCTTTATACTTTGAAACTATTTCTAAAATTTGTTCTTTTGTTACCGTTTCCATATTTATAATTTTTTTCCAAAAGCAATACTAGGTAATGTCGTACCAATTGGTGTTATGGATAATGGATCAATTGCGATTTGTACTTGATTATTTTCAGCGTCTTCTTTATCCATACCATCAATTATAGCCTTCATTGCTAGTAAGTATTCATTTGGAGAACCGTCAGGTAATGGACCTGTCGGTATCCCAAGTTTTTCTAATTCTTCAATAACATTAAGATAAGCTCTTGTTGAAGAAAATCCACTTAAAAATCTTGTTGCTAATAACAAAGGAAGTGGTATTTGATTTCCGAAACCCCTAGATGCTAATTTTAATAATTTTAATAAATTATCTATAACACTTTTACATTCTCTAACATCAGTGATGATATCTGCAATTACTAAAAGAATTTGTGTTAAAGCAAATATAACCGATAATGTTTTTTTATTTTTTTCAAGTTTAATATCAATTGTTATTGTTGATATTAATTGCTTAATGTCTTGAACGACTAAATCAAAAATAATTTTTATAAATATTCCATATATTTTTGAAGTTACATTTACAGCAAAATCTTTGAATTTTTTAAAAAAATCAACGTATGATTTTACTAAATTGAGAGTTTCATTACCTAAAGCCAACAGCACAATTGCTAATGGTAAAATAACTTTAGGTGACAGTACTGAAAATAAAACCGCCTTTGGAAATTCCTTAATCATTGATTCGTCAATGTTTATTTGTAATGGTAACCAATCTGGGTTTTTTGTTAATGAATCGGTAATATTTGTTGCATTATCTATTGTATTATTATTATTTGATCCGGGTACAAAATTTAAGTTATTTATACTAGTTATTATTGCGGAAGTATCTACAGGTAATTTTATTGTTTGACATTCTTCAAACTCTACAACACCATTAAGTGTGTCTGAAATAGATTGGTCAATAAATAAAGTGTCTAATTCATCAAATTCAAAAAAAGAATCGTCAATATTGTCGTTTTCAGAAACTTTAGCACTACCAGAAACATCAATTTCTTTGTTGCCGTCAAAACATAAACCAAGTATTCTCTGTACAATTAAAGAGACTTTATAAAAATCACCAAGGTCATTTTTACCATCACCTTTTTCTATCGAAATCGCCCCAGTTAATATATTCATTAAATTTGCAAAAATTGCTTTGAAATCTATAATTTCAATGGACTTATAGTAATCTTTAATAAATTCTTTTATCTTTTGACCAGAAACTCTTTGTTTTGGCGTTACCTTAAAATAGTTACCTGAAACACCATTGTTATCTACTTCGGTATAAGAAATATCAAATAAATCTTGTAATGAAATACCTTGAAAGTTAGAAGAATATTGAATTGAAAAATTTTGATTTATATTTTGAATTCTTTGATATAATTCTTTATTCATTGGGAATGGGTTGGAAGGGTATGATAAATTTTCATTTTCATATGAAATTTTTCCAATTTCAGTTGTGGGATCAATTTTTAATAAACCTAAAAAATCGATTGATTTTACATTAATATATAAATCTTGATTTGGTTGGTATGTCTGGTCGTCTGAACAACCAGCAGTATTTAAAACTTCTTCTTGTAGTAAACTAAGAATTTTAGGTTTTAATTCATTTAATGCTGTAATAAATTTACCAATTATGTATTTTTTAACATCACCACCCTTTTTATATTTTTCTAATTTATTTGGGTCTAAACTTTTTAAACCATCGGTAAACTGGTCATCAGCAGATAAAAATTTTATCTTCAACAATTCGTCTAATTGACTATTTTGTTTTTTTTGCCATTTATTAAATTTTGATTTTTGTTTTTGATATCTTTTGGTTATTTTAGATTTCTTTTTTTCAAAAGAAGTACCAAGCTTCTTTTTTAATTTTTTATAGTCTCTAGAAAGTTTTTTATATGTTTGATTTTTTTGTATCGAACTACCAATAGTTTCATATCCTTCTTGAATATCAATTGCCATTATTTTTTCATTTTATAATTTTTATCTGAAGTATCTTTTTCTATTAATGACTTCATAACGTCATCATCTAAATCTAAGTCTGAAAGAGTAAACTCTTCTTCTTTTTCTTGTGATTTTTGCCAAATTTGGGCTTGTAGTTTCGATAATGAAAGTTTCTTTTCAACACAATCGTTTATAATTTTTTGTTGTTTTTCAATAACAGGACCAATTAGTGTCATATCTTCTGGTTCTTTCATCATTGTTAACATTTTATTTTGAATCCTAATAGCTGTATTTCTTTGTTCAACAAGTTCATTATAAATTTCTTGCATCAAAGATAACATAGAATCTTTTGTAAGATTAATTTGTTTTTTTTGTGGTCTTGGCATATTAATAAATACTAATCTTTTAAAATATCCTGTAACAATTCACCATATAATTTTTTATATCTCTTCATAGATGCCCTAATTTCTTTAGTTGTTAAATTAGTCATCTCCCTCAATTCAAATAAAATAACATTTTTATTGAACTTATTATTGTTGTTTGTTTCAATAAAAAGATTTTTATAATTTTCAAAAAGGTCAAAAAGTGATTGACCAAGTTTTTGTTCTTGTTCAGTTATTTTTTTATCTTCTAATGAAGTTTTAAGTTTTTTAAGAAATTTTTTCATAATTTCTTCACTTGTAATTTCTTCATTGTCGATATAGTAAACCATATCTGGACTATTTTGTAAATCAGTTGAAATGTCTTGATAAGAAATTTTTCTATTCATTTCTTTTTGATCTTTCATTATTTGACCCATCAAATAATTTTTACAAATAGTTCCAAAATAGGAATACGCTTTTTTTTCTTTTGATGGTTTAAATTTATCAATTTTGGTCATCAAAAATGAATGTGTGTCAATATGGATTTCTTCGTAGTCCATATCTTTTCTATATAATTTGTATCGTCTAATTATTGACGATATCATTTTATCTAAAGGATGTTTCAAAAAATCATTATATATTTTGTTTTTTTCTTCAAAAGTAGTTGCTTTTAGATAGTTTCTTACCGCAATTTCTTCTTGTTCGGCAAAATAGTTTTTTACTTTTGGTTTTCTTCCTTTCTTTTTCTTATCATCACATTGTTCACAATTTTCTTCATTAATTAACATCAAACTTCTTGTGGTTCATATTTTATATCTCTTTCTTTAATAAAAAGATATTCTCTTTTAGCGGAGTCAATCCAGAATTTAACTTCATCTTCAGATAATCTATCATCACCATTTTTGTAATTCCAGAAAATTGACCCATCTCTTAAATTCATATGTTTGTAACCGATTCTTGGTATTGTCATAATTTTAACATTGTTATTTGTCATTCTTAACAAGAACTCATAACCAAACGTGAGTTTGAAAGAATCTTTTAACATTCCAAAATCAACGAAAGATTTTTTTCTTATGACCATTCCAGATATTTGGAAATTTTGGTATGTAAGTAAAGTTTCATTATCCAAGTAACCCATTTCAGTTGAAAAGTTTGCAGCAAAAGTTGCTTCATTGGTAAAACCCACAAAAACACCTTTATAGTCCACATCAACAACTATTGGTAAAAATGCGTCAACATTACCATAAATGTCCATATAATTTTTTGCATTCTTGAACCAAATTTTGGAGTATTCATCGTCAAATTCCAAAATAGAAACCCACTCAGATGTTGCTTTACTAACACCATAATTTACCTGGTTTGCAAAACTTGGGCTTCCGTCAAATTCTTCTATAATTACATCTAATGTTCCAAAATCAAAACTTGAAACAAAATTTTGAAAATAACTTTCTCCTACGTGAACAATAATTAATTCACTAACTAAACCTTCTTGGTTTTTTACAGAAGTTATTGCCTTTTCAAAAAATTCTTCAAAGTCTACTGCTTTACCAGATTTTATTGGTAATATAACCGATATTGTGTTTTTACTTTCCATATTAATCAATTGTTTCAAATTTATTTAGTTGTTCTTCAAATGTTTTCATTCTTGTTTCTATCATTTCTGAAAAAACACTAATAACATTTTTTTCAAAGTTTTCGATGTTTGAGTATTGCTCAACAGTTTTATCCATAGCATCAAAAAGTTCTGGGTTCAAATTATCTTCTAACCAGTTCTGTGTAAAATCGGCAACAACTTCAACCAATGAATTTTTATTTGCTAACCAAATTCCGTTGTCTTCGTTCAACCATTCTGGTTGTAAATGTGGTAACATACCAATAACTGGAACACCAGATTTCATTGATTCTAATGGGAATGTACCAAAACCACTTGTTTGATCAATCCATACCGAAACAAAACTTTCTTTAAGTGCTGTTGCAAATTCTTTTTCTGTTAGTCCTCTTAAATCTCTAAATGTAATCCATCTATATTGTGGAAACTTAACATAGAATTGTTTAATTAAATTTACAGTTTCCCTTTGATCTCTTGAATGGATTGAAATGATAGTTTTTGCTGGGTTTTCACTTTTAACAAAACAATCACTTATTATAGGTTTTATAATTTCGAAAGAAACTTTTCTCATAATTTGTTCAATATGGGTTTTTTGTGTTTCGGAAGTTGTGATACATTTAAAAAACCCTAATTGTTGCCAGTTTTGTCCAGGTTGTAGTGTTTCAAAAATATGGTCATAAGCTTGTGCTATAACAACTTTTCCACAAGGTAACTTTTTTACTTGGTCCATAACATATCCAAAAATTTCTGGTATAATTAAAATATCATCTGGTGAAATTTCTAAATTACCATCATCAATAGATTTATGTTGTAGTTCATTCATATATTCTTCACCTAACCATTCACCAACACCAATATATTCTTTGTTTTCGTGTAATATTATAGGATTGTGACCATCTTTTTTTAAGACCATAGCGATTTGATAAGTCAGTCTAACTGAAGCTTTCGCATTTCCTTTAGTATCCTGGACAACAAAGTATAATCTGGATTTTTTGTCCTTCATACTTTGAACTGCTTTTTCTAATTTTTTTATCTGTTCGGCATTCATACTTTTTATATTTTATTTATTATTTTCTTAATTAATAATGAATTAAATGCAATTTTAAATGGTATTGAAACTTCATTTGATTTCATACCTAAATCTTCATCAACTTCATTTGATTCTGTTAATACTGTTTCTAAAAAATTTTTAATTAATTCATATTTTACTAAATGAATTTGTTTTTCTTCCTTTTTTTCTGTTGCCATATCAACGTCGCCACCATCAAGCTCTTCTTTAAGTTCAGCCGTAAATTGTACATATTCATCAACTGCATCAATGTCAATGTAATAGTTTTCATTAAATATTTTAAACATATTCTTCTTTTATTTTTTTTAATAATAAGTTAAAATCAGATAAAGTGGATATTTCAAAGTCACAATTAATTTCTTTATTATATTCACGAATAAATTTTATAACAGTCTTATTTTCTGGTTTATTTTTAATTAAATCTGGATTCGATGTTATTAATATGTCTACTTCGTCCCACATTTCAGATTTTGTAACTTCACTATAAAAAACAACCTTTTCTAATAAACATCCAAATTTTGCTAAAAAAAATAATGATGCTGGCTTTGATTTACCAATTTCATCGGAAACAATCAAAAGTTCGAATTCATCTCTTAATTCGTAGTACAAATCATTTAATATGTTAAATGTGTTCATTTCTGTTGATGGTGCGTGACCAAATAATTCCATTGTATATTCTTCATACATAAATGAATATAATTCTTCTTTATTTTGAAATGAAAAATGTTTCATTAAATCTAAAGAATTGACATCACTAATTATTTCATAGTTAAATGGTTCTGGTGTTGTTTCTTCTTCAGTATTTCCAGACATATCAAGTTTATATGTTTGACCTATAAATTCATTTTGGTTGCTATAAATTAAATGTTTTTCATAAACTTGTTTAAATTTTTCTATGGTGTCTCTTAAAACACCATTAATTTCAATCCCTATTCTCTTCATATTTTGACAATATTTTACCTATTAATGGGTTACGAACATTTTTTGCACCTCTAAAATCAAAAACACCAATATTTGGAATATCAGTAAATCTTTGTATTGCATCATAAAGACCTGATTGTTTTTTATCTTTATATCTGTCAGTTTGTTCTAAATCACCTGATATAAAGAATTTACTATTGAAACCTATTCTTGTCAATAAAAGTTTCATTTGATTTGGTGTTGAATTTTGTGCTTCTTCAAAAATTAATATTGAATTATCTATGTTCATACCTCTCATATATGCAAGAGCAAAAACTTCTATAATTTCAGCATCCTTTAATTTTTCTCTAGCTTCCTTACCGATAATTTTATTCAATAAGTAGTAAGAAGGAAAAATATAAGGATCTAACTTTTCTTCTAAATTACCAGGTAATGAACCAAGTTTTTCTTCAGCTTCAACAGCTGGCCTTACAATTATAATTTTTTCATAAGAATTATTTGGATCCATAAGTAAATCAACAGCTGCTTTCATTGCTATATATGATTTACCAACACCTGCCGGCCCTGAAGCAATTGTTATTTCGTTTGATTTTAAAATATTATAATAATCTTCTTGGTGTTCAGTTAAAAATTTATTTTTTTGTTTTTTCTTAATTACGGAATTAATGTATTCTTTTCTTGAAAACGGTTTTGATTCGGAATCATCATTCTGTGTAACTTTCTTTCTGTTCATAGTCTTTTTTTAATTTGTTTAGCCAATAGTCTATCATTTCGTCTAACATCGTTTCAAATGTATAAGTTGGTTCCCAACCAGTTGTAGACTTTAGTTTTTTTGAATCGCCTTTCAAATCATTTAATTCTTCGGGTCTAAAAAATTTTTCATCTGTTGTAACGTATTTTTTCCAGTCCAATTCTAATTTATTAAATACATACTCAACAAGTTCTTTTACAGAATGTGAAATTCCTGTTGAGCAAACAAAATCATCTGGTGTTTCTTGTTGTAATATTAACCACATAGCTTCAACGTAATCTTTTGCATGCCCCCAATCTCTTGTTGCCTCTAAATTACCAAGTTTTAATTGATCAGATAAACCTAATTTAATTTTTACAGCTTCTTTACAAACTTTGTTTGTTACGAAATTTGTACCACGTCTTGGCGATTCGTGATTAAATAAAATACCATTTGATATAAACATATTGTAAGAATTTCTATAGTTTCTACAAATGTTATATGAAAATACTTTTGCACATCCATAGGGTGATACCGGAGACATCGGTGTCGATTCTCTTTGATACCCATCATCATCAATGTTGTTTCCAAACATTTCAGAAGAAGACGCTTGGTATAATTTAATTGTTGGGTCAACAAGTTTAATAGCTTCTAACATATTTAGTGTTCCCATCCCAGTTGCGTTAGCCGTATATATCGGTTGGTCAAATGAAATTCTTACATGTGATTGTGCTGCCAAATTATATATTTCGTTTGGTTTTGTTTTTTGTATAACACTAATTAGAGATGATAAATCTGTTAAATCGCCGTAATGTAATTTTAATTGGTTATAAATATCATCAAGTCTTGATGTTTGGTTTTCTGAAACAGAATTTCTTTTTAATGTTCCGTGAACTTCATACCCTTTATTAAGTAAAAATTCCGCAAGATATGATCCGTCCTGACCATTTATTCCTGTTATAAGCGCTATTTTTTTCATTTTTATTTTCTTATAAGATTATAGTTTTTTTCAAAATATTCAATAGTTTCTTTTAAACCATTATATATTGGTGTAAATTTGAAATTTGGTAAATAATTTTTAATTTTACTATTATCACTTGGTTTTCTAAATTGCCCATCTGGTTTTGATGAATCCCATTTTACGGAACCTTTAAAGTTCATAAGTTCAACAATAATTTCAACAACATCTTTAATTGCGATTTCTTCTGAAGTTGATAAAATAATTGGTTCATTTTCGGTGTAGTTTTCTAGAACCCACTCTGTAAGTTTTGCAACGTCACGACTAAATATGAATTCTCTTAATGGTTTTCCAGAACCCCAAATTGTAAAATCAGTTTTGTTTTTTCTAGCCAGATAACATTTGTGAATTAATGATGGAATTACGTGTCCGTTTTCTATATTGTAATTATCGTTTGGACCATATATGTTTGTTGGTATTACAGACTTATAATTTAAATCATATTGTTCTTTGTAAGCCCTAATTTGAATGTCCGACATTCTTTTAGAATAGGCATAAGCATCATTAGAAAAATGCGGTGGACCAAGATGTATTTTTTTTTCTGTTAATGGGTATTCAACATCGTTTGGAAAAACACAAGTCGACAAAAAAGCTACAAGGTTTTTAATTTTGTATTTTCTAGCTTGTTCAATAACATTAGTATTCATCATAATGTTATCGTAAAAAAACTCACCTTTGTATTTCATATTACTACCAACACCACCAACTTTAGCAGCACAATGTATTATACCATCAAAATTTGTTTGGTTAAAAAAATTATCAACATCTAAAGTATTTCTTAAATCAACATTATTTGATGATATTTTTATATAATTTTCTTTAGTAAATTCAGACCCAACTAAACCATAACCACCAGTAATTAAAATTTTATTATTCATTTAATTTATTCTTTTTTGCCAATTTTCCCAAACAAAGTCAAAATTGTAAGTTAATTTATGTGTTTTAAGTAATTTTTCTTGAAGTTCATTTCTTAAATTTTCTGCGTCTGGTATAAAATTATGAAACTGAACTTGTATGTCTGTAAAAATTTCTATCAGATTATTTTCAATAAGTGATTTTAATGTTTCGAATTCATCACCTTCAGTATTAATTTTTATTAAATCAATTTTTTCTATTTTATTTTCTGAAATAAAATCACAAATTGATTTTATTTGACATTCAATAATTTGTTTACCTACGTTTGAATGGAAACTACTACCATCTTCTGAATAATTTATATTTAATTTTTTAGTTTCATTTGATAAACCAAAATTAAATACTTTAATTTTTTCGTTACCTAAAAATTTATTTTTAATTTGTTCTGACAAATGTGGTATTGGTTCAAAAACAAATATATTACATTTATATTTTTCCCATATTCTACTTGTCCAGTCACCAACGTATCCACCTAAATCAAACACTATTGAATTTTCATCAAGTTGATAATCTAATCTTAACGTCGAATCTCCATTTGCCGCAAACCATTCATTAATTTGTTGTTTCATATTTATTGTATTAAAAATTTGTAATTTTCATAAAGATAATTTTCAGATAAAATATATTTTTTTGATTCATCAAAATTATTTTTTATCCCAGTTTTGTACAATTCAAAATCAATTTTTTGAATTTCATTTATAACTTCATTAATTTCTTCAAAAGAGTTTACTATTATCATCCCAGAAGTGTCAAAAACCTCGTCAATTTTTGGATCCCCCCAATAAATTGGTACAGTTCCTGTTACAAAACAATCTATTAATTTTTCTGTAAAATACCCAGGCACCCTTGAATTTTCAATTGTTACGTGAAATTTGTAATCTTTTAAAGCTGTTATTTTATTTTCAATGTAATTAAAGCCTCTACCAAAAATATCAATTGGTAAGTTTTCGTTTTTAATTTTATGTCTCAATTTATGTCCTTCTAATTGTGTTTTATTAGAAATCATCATTGATACTAATTTATTTTTTTGGTATTCACAAGACCAGTCCGAATCACTTACCCAACAACCACCAGTAGGTAACCAAAGTGAGTTTGGAATTTTAGGTATAATTTCTTTATCGTGAGTTAATACATAGTCGTATTTTTTATAATTTGATTCTATCCAATAATAGTTCATAGGTGAAAAAAACTTACATTCTAAAAGCCAAGCTATTTTTTTAATGGGTAGATTTATTATTGATTGATTCATAATGTTAGACTCTGTAACAAACAATGTTTCGTTTTGATTAATGTTTGGTGACCTATCCCAATAAAGATATTGTGATTTTTGTAGTGGAGGTGTTGGGTTATTACTGTATTCACAATGTGAAAAGGCAGCATCAACAATTTTTAATTTTATTTTATTTAAATTTTGATCCATTCTTCTAATAATAAATCTTTTATTTCGTGTTTTATTGCTGAACCAAACCATCTACTTGGTGCCACAACAATCTTTTCATTGTTATTATTTAACCAGGCACCCCACCAAGAAAATGTAGAATTTGCAATTATATTATTTTTGCACATAGACATTAACCATAATTCAATATAGTCAGGGTTACCATCTATGTAAATTATTTTATTTTTATAATTTTTAAAACTTTCTTTACACCAATTAATATCGTCAGAAAAAATTAATAAGTTTTCTGGTTTTATAATATCAATTGCTTTATGATAGTATGACATTTCACATATTGGGTGATGTAATGGTAAATTTTTATAATCGCCACGTCTTATATGTAACGATGTAGAATTTAAAAAATCAATATCTTTGTATTTTTCATTAATGTACTTTAATGAATTTTTGTCAATAGAAAATAAATCTAGAATTTTATTTCTATTATTTTTGAAGTATCTTTCACTCTGGAAATAACCATTCAATAAAAGATTTTTTATGTGTGGTATTTTTTCATACGTAAAGCTTGTTTCGTTGTAAAAAAAATCAGGTTTTACTTGTCCAAATTTTAAATCTCTAAAAATATTCGGTATGTACGTTTCTATTTTTTTATGTCCGATTTTACTTGTTTGTATATCAAAAACACATTCATCATTATTATCTAAAGCTAAAGAATATGCCGCAGAAATCTGAAACATAAAATTACCCAAACCGCCGGCTAAATTTGTGCTAACCATTTTATTCGTAAATAATTAAATCCCACTCACTATTATTTTTTTCAAAAATTTTAATATATTCGTAATTTACATATTTTGGGTTGTAATACCAATCTTCATAAGGAAAATTATTACTACAAACGTCAGAAGAAATTAATTCATAACCCATTTGTTTAAATATTTTTCTGGATTCTTTTCGGTATTGATCTCCAAACCTATATTTGTCATGTTCATAAGTTATAACAGAAAATTCTATTTTATCAAATGGAATTGCTTTTAGACATTCTAGTGTTACATTTGCTGGCTCTAAATCTAGAGATAAATAATCAATATGATTACTATTATAATAACTTAAAACTTCTTCAAAGTCTAAAGAAGTACAATCTCTTGTTATTGATTTAGTATTTCTATGACTTGGGTATTTTGATGTTAAACTTTCGTCAATGTCAATTGACAACCCATCCCAACCAAAATCTTTTTCAAGTAAATAGGTGTTGTTTATATGAGTTGGGTGAGCACAACCTAAATCCAAAAAAGTACCATTTTTTTTCCCTTTCAAACAAGAAAGTACAAACAAATCTTGTGCTGCCTGACTATAGTTATTTTCTATTTTGTCGTAATCTGTAAATGGTAATTTAAGATTTTTTTTCATTTTTTAAATGTTGAAATTTTTATTTTTGTATATGTAATCACAACCTAAAGTAGTAATCTTTTCAAAATTTTTCGATTCTAAATAATTAGATATAAAATCTGAATTGTGATTTACTTCGATTGAAATCAAATTTATTTGATTTTTATTAAAATCAATAGTTTCTAAAATTTTCATTTCTGAACCTTCAACATCTAAACTCATGTAATCTATATTTTTTGGTAGATTTAATTCGTCAAAAGTTATAGTTTCTGTTGTTATAATTTTTTTATTACCTCCCATCATTCTTAATTCATTTTCTATTCTTAATAAATGTGCTGGATTGTAATTTTCTAATAAACCACTCAACATTTCGGTATAACCCTCAAGTAATAGAAAATTTTCAGTACCCTTTTTATTCGATAGAGCACAATTAAATAATTTACAGTTTCTATTTTCTTTTAATTTATTGAACACGTTTGGTATCGGTTCTATACAAACCCCATCCCAACCCAATTTTTCAAAAAAGTAAGTATTACTTAAAGTTATACCGTCGTGTGCTCCTATATCTAAATAAAACCCATTATTTTTTTCTTTAAAAAAGTTTTCAAATAAAAACTTATCTTGACCATATTGTGAATAAAATTCCATAAATATATTTTTTTAATTTAAAATGTATAGTGTGTCGTATTCAAATCTTTCTTTTATAGAATAACCAAGTGAAAACAAAAGGTTATCTAAATCATCTCTACTCAATGAATTTTCATATGAATCATACTCAAAGGTTTCGCAATAAATTATTTTTGGTTTTATTCTTTCACCCATACCTTTTATTGCGTAATATTCTGCCCCTTGTATGTCCATGTGAATGAAGTCCACATTATCAATGTCATTTTCCTCACAAAAATATTCAATAGTAACTGTTTCAACATCAATTCCTTCTCTATTATATATTAACCCTGGATGGATAGTTACACCTTCTTCTTTTGTTGGTTGTAATATAGAACCAGAACAAGTCCATTCCATTCCGTTCAATGTTTCAGAATTGTAAAATTTTGTTTTACCTACTTTATCAGATATTGCCAAATTAAAAACCTGAATATTGTGATTTATTGCATTAGTTCCAAATTTTTCACAGTTGTTTTTGTATGCTTCAAAAGCGTAAACCGTTGCACTTGGAAAATTTATCTTTATGTTTATACTGTCGTTAAAGTTATGTGCCCCAATGTCAAATATTATAGGCGTTTCTTTGTTAATAAAAGTTTTTGCCCATTGATAATTAATTCCACTCATAATAATTTTATTTTTTTTATTTTTTTATTTTATCCAATTCCAAGTTTTTATATGTTCTGTCAATTGTTCTTTAGACATTGACATAACTTTTCTGTATTCATTACCATTATGGTTATACATTGGATTTGACCCTGAACTATTGTGTGTTCTATAATGTGTTAAATGATATAACACACCTGGTGTTCTATAAATTTTGTACCCCATCTTTTCTATACGACCAACTCTTTCCCAATCCTCATGTCCCCATGAAATAAAATTTTCATTTTCCAGTCCAATTTTTGTGTAAGCGTCTTTATTAAAAAATATAGCACCCCCCATTGAATTAGGATTAAATAGTGTACAATCATTCAAATCAATTTCATTGAATTTATTTTCAGTTAATAAACTAAAAAATCTTTGGGGTATATCATAAAACTTACCTCCATATGGAAAAACAAAATCAACTCCCGTGTTTAATGCAAATCTTGTTGCTAAATACTGTTCTATTGTAAATAATACATCAACATCATAGTTTGCGATAATATTTGTTTTACACAATTTTGTCATGTCATTTAACATTTTTGTCCTATGAAATAGGTTACTTTCATGCTCTTCAAAAACGTAATGAATTTTTTTTGATATGTTTTTTACAAAACTTTCGTTTGAGGTTTTGTCAGATTCCATAACAATTATATTTGTGTCAAAATTTTTTTCTAAAAAATTTATTGTAACAGCAAAATTTCTTTTTCTATCTTCACTATCAAACCGTATTGGTATAATAAATGTTACGTCTTTAAAATCTATCATATTATCTTTTATTATACATAAAATTTATTGTATTGTAAACAAATTCTGGTGACATTGTAGGAGTTTCCGTTGGTGTCATCCCATGTTTTTTTCTATAGTGTTCGGTTCCTCTTTTAAAATTATCATTCCATTCAGGTGTCCTTGCAATTGTACTTTCTTGAATTGAATTTGGAATATCAGTCAAAAACTTCCAACTATCTTCAATGTCGGCAAAATACCAGAAAGGTGGGTGGAATTTATTTTTAATTGCCTGGTATGTGTGTTCTACGTGTTCCCATGCGTTTTTAAACATTGGGTCAAACAGACCAATTTTATCTAAAACTGACTTGTGATAATAAGAAAATGCACCAACACAGTTTGGATATAAAACAATTTTAATACCATCTGGATATGGAATAACCATTCTTGGATTTGGCTCACCGTCAACGTCTTTCCTATCTTCAAGTGTTGTAAACCTAGTAGAACCTTTTTTATTTGCGGGTCCGTGAAGAGCAAAATTTAAGTGTTTTATACCAGATAATACTGAATGTTTTATATATTCTTCAAATACCTTTTCATCTTTAATTAAAATATCATCTTCCATTAAAAATATATGTTCACAACCTTGCTCTAAAAGATATTTCATTGCGGTATTTTTTGCAGCACCAACACATTGGTTTTTTTCGTGTTGGATTATGTGTGCTTGTTCTGGGTACGAAGAACTATCGTATGGTGTACCATCATTTACAATAACAAAATTTTTCATCCATTTTGGTACAGTAAATGCCGATTGTTTTATCCTATGCTCAGCTTTATATGTGGTCATGCCAATACCAACCTTAGATATATCAAGAATCATCTTTTCTTCTAAAGTTTTATTACTTGTTAATCTAACTGGTATTACTTCTTTATACTTTTCTTCAAACTTAATTTTATTTTTTTCCCACTGTTCATTTGTTTGACCTATAGACATATGTGTTACACGAATTTGTGTTGTAACAGCAAGCCTAACATTATTCAAATAGTTTTCAAGACAAAAAGGAATTTCATAAAAATGAAATCCTTCAAATGATTCATCAAACCTTCTTTGAATCTTTTTCTTATCAACAGCAAAAAATAATCCATCAAGAACAACAACTTCTTTTAGTTTATTTCCCTGGTCTTGAGAATATGTATTGGTCCACTTTTTTCCTTCGTGTTTGTGTGAAACAATACCAGTCATAGATTCTTTTAGTGTCCACCAACGACCATCAATTAAATCAGTTGTTCCAGCAATACCAATAATACCATACTCTGGATTTTTATTAAAAAGTTTTAATAATTTTTCACCCCAGTTATTTGTGTCAAATTCAATATCATCGTGACAAAAAACAACAATATTATTTTTTGCTTCATTTAATATTTCATTATAAACTTGAGCAAGACCCTTTTCACCATTATTAACCTTTTCAATAACTTCAATTTTCTTTCCACCACCACAAGCTTTTTTGTAATATTCTATTAGTGTTGGATTATGTTTTCTTGTTGAGTATCCTATTGTAATCATATTCCCGTACTTCCAAATCCTTTATCAGACCTATCTTTGTCTTCAACGCTTTTAACTTCTTTTATTTTAACCCACCTTCCGCTAACAACAGGACATAAAACGCCTTGAGCAATTTTTTGACCTTTTTCTATTTTAATTTTACCATTTGTTGTGTTAAATAATATTACTTTGATTTCACCGGTATATCCTTGATCTACAGTTCCTGGTGAATTTAAAACCATAAGTCCCTGTTTTAAAGCAAGACCGCTTTTAGACCTAACCTGAATTTCGTAGTTTTCAGGAATATCCAAACGTAAACCAGTTGGAACTAAAGCTCTACCAAAAGGTTCAATATAGATTTCTTCAGTTGAATGTAAGTCAAAACCAGAATCTGAAGGGTATGCGTAATTTGGCGTAACAACTTCATCAGTTTCTTTTGAAAACCTTAAATCTATTGTTGGTTGATAAACACCAAGTTCTTTTTCAAGGGTTTCAACATCTATTCCAAATTCATTTAATATTTTATTGTAATCAATATCTGCGATTGAATCGTCAAACAAATTTTCTATATTATCACTCATTCTAAACTTTTTAATTTCATTATTGCTTCAATTAAAACATCCACATCTTTTTCACAATATTCTGTGATTTCTTTCATTTTTTGTTCTTCCCAATATGCTTTGTGTACTGAATCTCCAGTTATTTCACCATCCTTTGGTGTTGGTATATCTAAACAAGAACATAATAAATCTAATGAACCAATTGATGTGTAAGAACCATATTGCCAAATTTCTTTTGTATCAATTGCTTTTATTTCCCAAGGTTTTGTATCATAAGATGGTAAAATTTTTGAAGGACGAATCCCATTTATAATCATTCGTTTTGCTGTCATTGGGATGTCAAAATTTTTTAAATTATGTCCACAAAGATAGAATCCAAGTTTTTCACATCTATCAAGTAATGTTCTTACTTCTTTTAATAATTTTTTTTCATCTTCACCAGAAAAAGATTGTTTTTTTGTTTCGCCATTTTCTAAAACAAATGCAACTGATACACAAACAATTTTTGCAAACTCTGGTACAAGAGCTGCTCGTTTTTTAAAAACTTCATCTTTTGATAATCCCAAATCTTCTGGAAATCGTTTTAAAAACCAATCAAAATATTTATCAAATTGATTTGCAATTTCTGGACTAAACTTTTGACAAGATTCATAATCCGGACAACCACCAACGGTTTCAATATCCAAGAATAATATTTTTGTTATAGGTATGTTTATCATTTTATTTAATTAAAGATTTGTAAAATTGTGCTCTTGTTTCTGTCACTCGGTTTAAATCATATTTGTCTTTAACTGTTTCATATAGTCTTTCACCAAGATCTGTAATCATATTTGGGTTTTCAACTAACTTTTTAATATTTTTTGCCCAATCACTATGATTATTATTTTCATTTACAAGTAATGCGTTTCCATCTGTAAATTGTCCATTTTTAAGTGCATGTTTTAAATCAATAGTATATGGACCAACATTAGAAGCAATTAAAGCTTTTTTATAAAAACCAGCTTCAATAACTTTAAGTTGAGACTTCATTCTGTTAAAAATATGGTTTTTAATTGGTGCTAAAGAAATATCAAATTTAGAATAGTTTTTTGCATAACTTGTAACTGGTCTTGTCCAAACCCTTACATAGTTCTCATCTAAAACACCAGGATAATCATTTTCTGTAAATGTATCTAAATAATCTTTATATTTTGGTGTTATAATTTTATAGTTGTCCGTAAAAATTTGTTCGTATTTAACCCAAACAGTTTCTTCTGGTTTTATTGATCTTTGTGTTTTTTGTCCTGTTTGTTGGTTAATTTCTGTTACAGTACCACGAATATCAAAACCACAAACGTAATATTGTAACTTGTCTTGAATCGTTGATAGTTTTGAAACCATACCATTTAAAAGTTGTAAATCGTGTAGGTGTGAAGAACCACCTAACCAACCAATTCTAATTTTATCAGACTTTGGTGTTTGTTCATTAAATTGCGGGTCAGCTGGGTCAACAGCATTTGGTAATACAATAACATTTTTGTTGAACTTTCTAATTTCATTTGCAAATAATTCTGTGGTTGTAATAACATAATCAGAAACTTTTAAATTTGCAATAATTTTTTCGTGTAATTTATTTTGAATTATTAATTGATGTATTGGGTGTTCTTTTGTTGGTAACCAATAATCATCAATGTCTGCAATAACAATAATACCCAATGACCTTAACATTTTAATAATGTTTGTACAATTATCGTAATCGGTACCAATACTTCTATGGAAATGAACAATTTGATATTTTTTCCAGTAATTTATATCATTTATTTTTGGTTCGTAATCTATATCCACATGGAATTCATCTGGATACATATTTTGTAATTTAACGTGGGGGTCAACTGATCGGAATTTACCTCAGCCAACCCCCGACTGGTCACTTGGGAGAACCAATACTCTGATTCTTTCACGACCATTCAAGGGGCTATTTTCTGTCATATTTTTTAATTAGATTATTTATTATGGTTTTATCTGATTTATAATCTGATTCCCAAACCACTTCTAAATTATAACCCTTATTTTTTATTAAGTCAATCTTGTTTTTGTCGTATTCCCACAATTGTTCAGCGGTCATACCTTTTACTTGATGAAAATATTCTTTACTATATTTGTTTGGGTTACAATGCCAATAATCACCATTGTATTCTATTATTAAGTTTAATTGTGGTAAAAAAATATCACAAATTTTTGTATCAATTTTAAAAGAATGAATTACTTCATATCCTAATTTTTTTATTTTATTTAAAATTTGTTTTTCTGTTTTAGATCTTATTACAGATTTAATTTTTCCCAATCTTTTGGTTTCTTTGATTGTTTCAGAAAAAATTTTTCTAACGTGTTCCATTTCGCCATTTTTCCATTTTTTTCTAATCATATCAGCTACCTTTTTCCTATGTTCTGGATTTGCCATAGAATTATTTTTACCAGTCGCTTTACCTATTCTACTTTTAGAAATTTGTTCTTTTGTCTCTTTTGAATGTTTTTTTCCATAAAATGGATTTCTTTCCCCAACCATAACATCACTCAAACATTTTTTACATACAGAATTTTCATTGAGCGCTTTAAAATAGTTTCTACAAGTTGTTGTTGGGTGTGTTGTTGCAACATCAGTTTCTTTTTTACAATTAGGACAAATCCTTTTTGTTATATACTTTTCACCAACCTTTTCAATTTTTAGTGATTTACACCTATCTCGTTTTTTTGTTACATTATTTTTTTTTAAAATTCCAAGAATTACTGGTTTTGACACATTAAATTCTTTTGCCAGCCCTAAAGAACTTTTACCTGACAAATATTCTTTAATTACTAAATCTTCATCTAAATTAATTTTTTTACCCATAACTATTTTTATTTATAAATAGTCCAGTAATATCAAAAGGTAATTTATTAAATATAAAAAAACCTCAACAATTATGTTGAGGTTCGATGATACGCAAAAACTAAATTACTTCTGTATTTTTTTAATATTTGTTACTTTACCTTCAAAAATATGATTACCAACTCTAAATTTAAAAGCTTCGTTAGACCTTGTTGTTGATTCAACAAGTAAACCATTTTCTTTCAACACATCTTCTACAGTTTCTCTAACAATATCTCTAATTTCACTATAATCTATTTTAGTATTTATTTGTTGTGTTTTTTGTTGTGTAACTGGGTTTTGTGTTTGAGTTTGATTTGTCCCCATTAATCTTGATGCTTTTTCAACAAGTTCATCAGATAATGTTGCACTACCATTATAAGATGTTGGTTGTTCAATTGGGTGTTCCAACATAAGTCTTTTTATTTCGTCAGGTAACTTTGAATTTTTGATTCTTTCTTCTGTTGTCCCTTGTGAAACATTATTTTGGATTTTTACTTCACTTTCTAATAAAAATTCTTTTGGAATGTTGTAATTTCCTTGTACTGGTTGAAATTCGTCAACCTGTGGTATGTTAAAATTTGTTTGTTGTGGTAAACCACCCCTACCGATTTCATTATGTTTTTCCATTATTTTTTTGGAAATCATAAGTTTGTTTATTATATCTTGTTCTGATTTCATACAATTTAAAATACTGCGTTTATTATTACTCTTGTCATACTTTTATCTCCAGCTGGATTATAATTTGGTCTTGGTTCGTCAAAAGTTTCAGTTGTAGGTTTAAAGGTTATAATCTTATCAATTCTAAACATTCTCCAACTCGGTAACGGTTTTTTACCCAGATACGCTCTATGCGAAGAACCTTCCAAATCCCAAGCCCTTAATACTGGATTACCAGCCTTACTATAACCATAACAAACCGGTTCAATAATTCTTAAACCTTTACCACCTGGTTCATCACCATCATAGTAAACAATAACCCGTTGTCGTTTCTTAATAGCATCTACAATTGTATTTATAGACGCTATTTCAACAATAAGATTATTATATACATTGTAAAGTTTCATTAAGCCGTTGGAGTGGTGTATGGTTTGTCTTTTTGATATTCATTAATCTTTATTTCGTTAATCCTTTCAAAAATGTCGGTAGACGAACCACCATTAGCGGTATCCAAAAAAGTTCCTGTACCTTTTCCAAATTCATCACCATCAGATATTGCATCTTTATTTGTTGCTGAATATGAATTTGTTGGTTTATAGTCATTTTTTGGGATTAATTTTTTTCTTTGATCTTCACCAATCATACCAAGATCATTCATTGGTTGACTAAAATCTAATCTTTCACTTGTTGCCATTAGAGTAATTTTTTCATTATTTCGTTTATCCTTTTAAGGTTTTCTGTTATTTTAATATCATCTTGGAACTTACTATGTTCTTTTGATGGTCTATTCATATCTGCTAACCAACCCATATCATCAACTAATTTATTATCAATTGGTTCTGGATGATAGTCTTGCCTTATTTGTTTTGACATTTGATCCCCATTTCTAATTGAGTCAAGTGTTCTGTCAACCCAACTTTTCATATAGTCAGCACCATTTAATATGTATGGAGCATCTTTTCCGTCACCACTATAATTATCAAACCAATTTTTTATTCTACCAAGTTGTTGATAAGTTACATAACCCGTGTTTCTTAATTCTTGATTTCTATTGTGCCCTTCTGTGTTTGCATCAGAGTTACTAACGTGGTTAAAACAAGTTTCAAGATATTCAGTTATTTCTTTTGGTAACTGGATTGTTTTTCCGTATAAATCTTTATTCACTTTTTTCTAGGTGTTTTATTAATTTATCTAAACTTATTCCTTCTTTATCTGCTAGTTTTTTTATTGATTCTAAATTTCTCATCAAAATTTTATTAATTGGAGAATCGTCTTCGCTATCTTTTGTTTTAATGTCCTTATCCTTTGATTTTTTACTTAAAAGAAGTTCATCAATCATTTGTTTCATTTTTTCTTTCCTCAATTCAACAATTCTTTGTTTTCCTTCTTCGTCTAATTCTGGGTCAAAACCAAAAGACATACATCTTTCATATCTTTCGAACGGGTCTTTGATTTCTAAATTTTTAAAAACACTAATACACCCTTTAAATGTTTTTATATTGTCATCATCAATTTCTTCATACCCATATGCGTCAGAAAAATCTTCTTCATCTAATATATTTTTATTTTTTTTACCTTCACCAAAATAAATTCTAGCTTTAAATGGAAAATTACCACTGGCCATTCTAGTAAGAGTTGCTCTCATATCTTGTGTCCATTGTGTGTGTTGACCCATATCTAAAATTGGAATGTTAGAACTTGACATACTACCGTCAACGTCAACAAATTCTTCAATTTCACCACCTTCTTTTTTAGATTCTTTTTTATATTTTTCTGGAATTTTACTGGTTAACTTTAAACCAACTTTTTCAGCTAATGCGATAATAAATGGTGTTGCAATAGTAGAACCAGGTACAACTTGAAAAACAACAATTGGTAAAATTTTTAATAAATCTTTAGATTGTGATTTTATAAATGTAACATCATCATCATCTAAATTTAAATCACCTTCTTTAATGTATGAGTTTAAAGACTTAGCAATTATTTTAGCCAAAAGTTTTGTTTCGCCTACTTCTTTTTTTGCATCACCCAACAATTTTTTAAAAGCATTTTTAATTGATGATGCAGTAAATGTTTTGTCACTTTTAAGAATATTGCCAACAATATTTTTAACTTTTTTTTCTTGTGTTTTCGGTATATCGATTTTTTCATCTTTTTCCTTGGCTTCATTTAATGTGTTAGAAACCGAATAATACAATGAAATTTTACTTCCTTTATCTTTCAAAAAGAAATAGTAAGGTTTTTTAAAATATTCTTTATCTAACTCAATCATAAAACAGTTTTAATATAAATACTTTGACTTGTTGTATTTATTAATAAAAAAGATGTCCCAACAGAATATTAATCAATATGTTTATAAAAAAATCAATATAGATTTAGTATCTGATAGTATGGATATGTCCTTAGCTTCGGACGAAAGAGACTATAAAGAAGAGGTTATTTTTTCACCATATATTATTGCACAAACATATGGTAATAAACTTCCTTTTTATTTTGATATAAACGACACCCTAACAGCGCAAAAACTTAATTTAAAATATAAAAATTACAATAAAAATAATATTTTTGTTTCACAAAATTATTATAATCCAGAAAATTCAAATTTTTGTTTATTAACAGCCTCAACATCTTGTGATATTGGTTTTACTGGAATTGATAACGGATTAGTTGATACAATGAGCGGTCAAACAATATATTTTACAAATGGTATCTTTGAAGATAGCGTTAAGTTTAATCGAATGTATTATGATAGAAGATTAAAATTATTTCAAGTTACAGGACACACAACAAATTTAAATAGGTTTGAAGCTTTTAGTGCTCAAACATTATACGAAGTAATAAGTAAGACTGGAATAACAGAAGGTGTTTACCACGAATTATATGGTGGGTTCTATCAAGGTTTTTATAAATTATTTGGTTTTGATTATGATATTTTTCCAGAAAGAATGAATAAAGGTTGGAGCATTGAATTACTTTTGAAACCGAGATTATGTGACGAATTTATTCCTAATTCTGGTGAAACCACATTAAACGAATTATACCCAAATAATAAAAACACTTTTTTTTATTGGGGGACCAGAGCTGAAAATAAGTTTTACCACTATGCCGATGGGACACCAAGATGTTTTACTGGTTATACAAGAGTTACAACACCACTTGCTAATTGTTTACAGACTTGTGCTTGTTGTAATTTAAATATTACAAATAGTAGGTGTATATATCTTTATCCACCACGTTCGTTAAATGGTATTCACGACCCACATATAAATTATGGTTGTGGTACTTGTAAAGGTAATCCTATGAGTGCGGTAACTTGTGGATGTGGTTGTAATCAATTTGCTTGTGAAACTTGTGGTTGGGAATGTCAGACACATTATTGTGGTGATGTAATACAACCAACACCCACACCTACACCACTTCCTAGTCCAACACCAAGTTGTGATACACCACTGCCAGAATGCACACCAACTTGTACTACTTGTGAAAAGTGTGTTGATTGTTTAGATTGTCCAACATCTGGGTTTACTTCAGTAGAAGATACTTGTGAAAAAAATCCGTTATTTGATTCGATGTCCAATAACATTTCATTCAAATTATCTGGTGACCCACAAAATCCAGGAATTGGTATTAAAGTTTTAAGATTTACTGGTGAATGTATGACAACTGGAAATACAATTACTGGTACTGGAACTACTTTTGTTACTGGTTACACAATACAAGAATGGTGTACACCACCAATATATTCTTATTGTGAACAACAAAATCCAGCTTTTATAGAACAAGAACATTGGTTTTTATTAGATGTTATTTGGAAACGAAATACAAATTTAGATAATTGTGATTTGTGGTGGTACGGTGGTTTAGGTGATATAACAAAGAAATTTTATTTAGAAAGTTTAGCAAATAATACATTTAGTTTAATTAGTCCACCATATTCAAATGATAAAAAAGATGCGGAACAAATAGAACTCGTAAATTTAAATGATACTTGGGTTTTAGATGAAAAATATAGAAAAGGTAAACTTTTAATATATGTGAATGGAAAATTAATTTATACAATAAAAGATTTCGAAGAAATTATACCAAGAGCTTTATCAACAGATAAAGAAAAACAAATTGGTGTTCCTTTTAATATTTCTTGGGGTGGTGGAACACAAGGACTTCACGAAAATTTAGTTCCATCAACTTGTGAAAATTTAAGTAGTGATTTTATTCAGGACCCTGAATTATTCCCAACATCTGTTTTATCTGGCACATCATTGTCTGGTCTTACAACAAATATATTATTGGAAAAAGAATTTGGTGGAACATTTGAAGGTGCTATTTCACAATTCAGAATGTATGTCCAACCACTCGATTCATCAGAAGTAAGACATAACTTTAATATATTAAAAGATAAATTCAGATTATTTAATCCTTTCTGTCCAGATTGTGATACAGAAATTTGTTTAACAAATGATTTTACATACACAATAAGTGGTGAAACTGAAACACCACCATTAAGTTCAACAACAATCCCATTTGAATTAGGTAGAATCTATGTTGAAGATAAAAGAGATTTAAATTATTTAATAAAAAATAATCAAAGTGTAATTAAATCGATTTCATCAAAACCACAAATATTAACACAAAGATTTTGGGATGCAAATGGTTGGTGGGGAAATCAAGGTAGCCTACCACAATGTGTTGGGTATTCTTGGGCCCATTGGTTAGAAGATGGTCCGGTACAACAATCTGGAATACCGCCAGTTGTAAAACCAAGTACAATTTATTTTAACGCACAAAAATTAGACCAATGGCCTGGTGAAAATTATAATGGTACTTCAGTTAGGGGTGGTGTAAAATATTTACAACAAATTGGTAAAGTAAAATCTTATTATTGGGCATTTGATTTACCAACACTTGTAAATACAGTTTTAAAAGTTGGTCCAGTCGTAGTTGGTACAAACTGGTACAATGGAATGTTTTACCCAAATAAGTCTGGAAACATAAAATTAACTGGTAAATTTGTTGGTGGACATGCTTATCTTATAAATGGTGTTGATTTAACAAAAAAAGTTTTTAGAATAAAAAATAGTTGGGGAAAATCTTGGGGAATTGGTGGTCATGCGTATATATCATTTAATGATATGACAAGACTTATCAGAGAAAATGGGGAAATTTGTCTTGCAACAGAAATTGGTTCTTGATTTTTTTTATACAAAAATCGATACTTTGTATAATTCCTAATATTTATTAAATAGATAAAATAAACAGAAAAAAAATAAATAATGCCAAATTACGTTATTATTACAGATCCAGTAGGTGGATTAACAACAACAGTTAGAAGTGGACAAACAAATTCTGCTTCAGCTCTTTATTCTACCGTTTCTGGGGGTAGGGGGAATACAGCAAAAAAAGAATATTCTACAGTAGCCGGTGGTAGAGGAAATACAGCAAACGGTAATTATTCTACCATAAATGGTGGTTACTTAAATCGTACTAACGGATTACTAAGTAATATTGGTGGTGGGTGTAATAACTTTGCAAATGGAAAATCTTCAGTTGTTAATGCAGGTGCGTTTAACACAGCACAATCAGATTATACAATTGTTGGTGGTGGTTATTATAACACAGCACTAAATTTAAAATCTAATGTTCTTGGTGGTGACCATAACACAGCAATGTCCGGTTCAACAATTGTTGGTGGGGATAATAACATTGCAAGAGGTGTAAATTCTTTTGTTGGTAATGGTCAAGAAAATAAAGTTAGTGGTAATTATTCCGGAACAATTGGTGGAAATTCAAACGTATTAACTGGTGCAAGATCAGTAATACTTGGTGGTGCTGGTTTAACAGGTACATCCGCAGACACCGTTTATGTTCCTAAATTTAACATTAAAAATGTTGGAGCAACGGCATCTATTAATAATTTAGGTATTGATGTTCAAGGCAATGTTGTGATTGGTAGTGACAATGATATATTTTTAAGTGCTTCAACATTAGATAATGTTACTGGTATTTTAACATTAATTAATAGTAATGGTAGTAACGTAGTACAATCTGGTTTTGTTACAGAAGATAATTACGTAACTGGTGGTACATTTAACTATAATGCCGGTGGACTCACTTTAGAAATGAAAAACGGAACAAATGTTTCAATTTCTGGATTACAAGATAAGTATTTTACTGGTGTAACATTTGACACAAATAATTTTGATTTAACTATTGGAAGAAACGATGGGTTTACAGATACAATTAATCTTGGTGTTTTAGCTACTGACTTAGGTTTAACTGGTGGAACTTACAATGCTAACACTGGCGTTGTAACATTTATAAATACATCTGGAAATACAGTTCAAATTTCTGGATTTACAACTGGATACACAGACACATATTTAACTGGTGGTACATTTACTGCTGGTGATTTAACTTTAACAAATACAGATGGCTCAACAGTTCTTGTAACTGGATTCACATCTATTGATACTTATGTTACCGGTGGTACATACGATAATTCAACAGGTACTGCAACATTTGAAGATAACCAAGGTGGTTCTTTTGTTGTCACAGGATTTACAACTGGTGCAACAGATTATTTTACAACTGGGTTTACATTTGACCAAGGTACTTACGACTTAACAGTTGAATTAAACAATTATAGTGCATACACAGTTAATTTAGGTATTTTAGCCGGTGATTTAAGAGTGACTGGTGGTACATATGATTTAAATTCTGGTACCGCAACATTTACAAATAATTCTGGTGGTACATTTAGTGTAACTGGTTTCTTAACTGGATATACCGATACTTACGTTACTGGTGGTTTTTACACCCCATCAACGTCAACACTTACAATCCAACAACAAAATGGTATCGTTGATATAACTGGAATTGAAGATGCTGTAATAGTACAAGGTGGTGGTGTTTCATCTACGGTTAGAAAAAATACAGCAAACAATGCCAATAATCAATATACTACAGTTTTTGGTTATAATAATAATGCTAATGGTTACGCAAGTACAATTGGTGGTGGTGTTCTAAACCAAGCAAATAGTAATAGTGATGTTGTTGCCGGTGGTTATGTTAATAAAGCTAGTGGTGGTTATTCATTTGTTGGTGGTGGTTTTGCTAACAACAACTTTGGATATATGGGTGTAATAAATGGTGGTGCAAACAATTCTATAAGTGGTAATAGTTATTGGTCAACAGTCAATGGTGGTTGTAATAATAAAACATTTAGTAGTTACACTGTTATAGGTGGTGGTAGAACAAATGTAACTTGTAATTTGGGTGATACTGTTGCTGGTGGTTGTTGTAATACTGGTTGTGGTGGAAGTATCGCAATTGGTGGTGGATTTGGAAATAAAGCATATGGTTTTGCTTCGGTAATTGGTGGTGGATATTGTAATGAAACATATAATTTACAATCATCAGTAGGTGGTGGTTTACATAACACAGCGTTTGGTTTTAGATCAAATGTGGGTGGTGGTTCATTTAATACATCATATGGCACAAACAACACAATAAGTGGTGGATATAAAAATACCGCATCTGGTTATAGATCAACAATTGCTGGTGGTAGATGTAACACAGCGCTTAATTTTGAATCTTCGGTACTTGGTGGTGTAAAAAACACGGCAATAGGAAATAGTTCAGCTATCACGGGTGGTGGAGAAAATATAGCAGAAGGTTTATGTTCTATGATTCTTGGTGGATACCAAAACGTTGTAACAGGAAATAGATCAGCTGTAATTGGTGGACAAAATATTACTGGTACAACAAACGACACAATTTATGTTCCACAATTAAATATCCAAACAGTTGGTGTAACAACACCAGTTTCAAATTTAGGTGTTGATGCGTCTGGTAATGTTGTTTCAGTAGCTTCTCAAACAGATTACTTTTTAACTGGATTAACATTTGACAATGGAACATTTGATTTAACAGCGTCTGTTAATGATGGTAACGATTACACAGTAAGTTTAGCAATACTTTCTTCAGATATGACAGTAACTGGAGGTACTTATGATAATTCTACTGGTATTGCAACATTTACAACAAATTCTGGAAATACATTTAATGTTTCTGGTTTCTTAACTGGATATACCGATATAGTACTTACTGGTGCTAGCCTTTCAAATGGCGAACTTACATTATCAAATAGTGATGGATCACAAGTTTTTGCAACTGGATTTACAGATTACTTTGTTACTGGAAGTACCTTAACATCAGGAAATGATGATACAAATGTACAAACATCAACTTTAGAATATAATTTAACCCCGGCTGGTGGTCCATATACAATTGTAACTGAAAATACATTTGTAACTGGTGGTACATATGATAATGTACTTTCACAAATTACATTCGATAGAAATGATGGAAATTCATTCAATGTTGATTTAGCAACATTAATTGATGGTGATAAATATTTAACTGGCGGTACTTATAACCCAACAACTGGTGAATTAGTGTTATCACAGTCAAATGGTGCTACTGATGTAAGTATTCTTGGGTTCCAAACACAAAATACTTTTGTAACTGGTGGGACATATTCAAATGGAACTTTAGTTCTTGGTCAAAACAATGGTACAAATGTTAGTGTACCTGGTTTCCAAAATAACGATTTCTTTGTTACTGGTGGTACATATAATAACGCAAATGGTTTAATTACATTAAATAGACAAAATGGTGTTGCAACAGTTAGTGGTTTACCAGCAGGACTAACCTCTGGAATTGGATTACCTATTATTATTCCAGGTACTGGACTAAATTCAACATTAAGATGTGGAATTGGTACTAGTGCAACTAACCAATGGTCCGTTTCTTTTGGAGCAAGTAGTATTTCTTCAGGGGTTGGTTCAGTAGTTGGTGGGGGCGCCTCAAATGTTGCTAACGCTAGTTGGGGTACCGTTGCTGGTGGTGTTAATAATAGGGGGTGGGGTGTCGGTAATGTTATTGGTGGTGGTCAAAGTAATACAACTTGTAGTTGTTACTCAACAGTAAGTGGTGGATATTATAATACAGCATCAGAACCGTTTAGTACAATTGGCGGTGGTAATTGTAACGAAATTGCTACTATAAATAGTTGTTTCACAACAATCGGTGGTGGTCAATTCAACCGTATAGCATCTTGTTATGGTACAATTGGCGGTGGTAATTGTAATACAATCCATTTGAGTGTTGCTTGGTCAACAATCAACGGAGGTTGTTCGAATAATATATGTGGAACCGCAAACTATTCATCTGCTGTTGGTAGATCAAACATTAGCTCTTTACAAGATACACACGTTTTAGGTTGTGGTATAACAACAAACAGAAGTCTTACGACATTTGTTAACAATTTATCAATTATGAGTATACCAGTTAGTGCTTCTGGATTACCATCTGGTGCTGTTTGGAAAGACACCGCAAATAATAATGTTTTAAAAATTGTATAAAATATAAAAATTAAAACCCCCATTTAATAGTGGGGGTTTGGACATAAATCAAAAATAAAAAATATGGCTTACGTTATAATTGATGACCCAATAGGTGGGATAAATTCTACAGTTAGATGTGATAATAACAATGAGGCTAGATGTAACTATTCTACAGTGTTAGGTGGTTATTCTAATACTGCCGATAAAAATTACGGAACAATTGTTGGTGGTTATTGTAATACAACAACTGGTTGTATGGGGGTGATTACTGGTGGTAAATGTAATACGTCAACTGGAAATTATTCTTTCATTGGTGGTGGTTATTGTAATACAAACAATGGAACATTTGGTTCAATCACTGGTGGTTATAAAAACACAAATATTGTAAACTCATCTTCAGCATTCATTGGTGGTGGTGAATTAAACACAACAAATGGTGATCTTTCAGTTGTTGTTGGCGGTTGTAAAAATACAACATCAGATAATTGTACATTTATTGGTGGTGGTTATTTAAATGTTGCATCGCAAAATTATGCTTCAGTTGTTGCTGGTTGTCGTAACACTTCTTCTGGTAAATATTCCACAATTAGTGGTGGTGAAAAAAATACTTCTTCAGGTTATAATGTAACAATTGGTGGAGGATTTTTTAACATAGCCTTGAATGATTGTTCAACAATTGGTGGTGGTACACAGAATTCAGCGTACGGTGATTTTTCAGTAATAGCTGGCGGTAGATACAACACAGCTGCCGAATTGAATTCAACCATTGGCGGTGGTAATTCCAACATTGCAAATTGTACTATTACTGTAGTTGGTGGTGGAGAATTTAATACTGCCGATTCTTGTGGTAGCGCAATTCTTGGTGGTTGTTGTAACACATCTGATGCAAACTATTCTGTTGTTGTTGGTGGATGTAATAATGTAAACTTAGCTTCATGTTCTTTCATTGGTGGTGGTTATTGTAATAGCTCCTTTTCGAATACATCAGTAGTTGTTGGTGGTTCGCAAAACAAAAATTATGGAGCGTTCGCATCAATAGTTGGTGGTTCATTCAATAAAACATATTTTGATGGTTCTAATATTGCCGGTGGACAATGCAATACCGCAATTGGTTTTAATAGTAATATTTCTGGTGGTTTTGGAAATACGGTTTCTGGTTATTGTTCAGGAATTGTTGGTGGGGCTAATAACATAGTTGTTGGTGATTGTTCGGTTGCTTTTTCTAATAGTTCGAATTTACAAGCAGATAGAAGTGTAATTTTGGGTGGACAAAATATTACTGGAACAACAGATGATACAGTCTATGTTCCTTATTTGAATATTCAAAACGTAACAACTGGAACTTCAATTTCTAATTTGGGTATTGATTCATCTGGTAATGTAATTTTTGGTCAAGATTTGACTGGGTCGACATTGATATATGAAGTAGGAACTGGTACAGACTCGACACAAAGAATTGGGGTTTCCGCTGAAGCATCTGGGGATTATTCATTAGTTGGTGGAGGTAGTGGAAATACAGCATGTGGGTTTTATTCATTTATTGGTGGTGGCCATTGTAATACATCGGGAGAGTGTGGTGTAATTGGTGGAGGTAGTGGAAACAGATTGATAAGTCAGTATTCATTTATTGGTGGTGGTTTTGAAAATTATATAGGTGGACCATTTTCAACTATTGGTGGTGGTCAATTAAATTGTTCTTTTTCTTGGAATTCGTTTATTGGTGGTGGTAGGATAAACGACGTATGTGGGAATTATTCTTCAGTTGTTGGAGGTCAGGCAAATACAGCAAGTGGATATTATTCCATTATTGGAGGGGGGGCCTTTAATACAACAAATTCTACTTACAGTATAATTGGTGGAGGTTATTTTAATACAACAGAAGGTTCTTATTCAATAATAACTGGTGGTATTTGTAACACAACATTAGACCATTATTCAATTATTGTTGGTGGTTGTTGTAACACATCGGTATCAACAGGATCAACAATTGTTGGTGGTTGTCGTAACACATCGGTTGATACAATATCTTTTATTGGTGGTGGTAGAGAAAATACTGTAAATGGGTCTGGTTCATTTATTGGTGCTGGTAGAGAAAACACAACATTAGTAAATAGGAATGTAATTGTTGGTGGTGGTTTTAATACGGTAAATTGTCTTGATTCTTTTGTTGGTGGTGGTACATACAATAAAACATTATCTTGTCAATCGGTAATTATTGGTGGTTTTTGTAATACAACAACAAATTCTGCTTATAGTATAATTGGCGCTGGTCAACGTAACACAATTAGTGGGTTGACAGTAAATCAAGGTTGGAATGTTATTGCAGCAGGTTGTAATAACACAATAATTGGTGAATTTAGTGGTATATTAGGGGGTTGTGAGAGTAAATTAACACACAATAATTCATTTATTGTTGGTAATAACATTACATCTTGTGCTAACAATACAACACACGTAAATTGTTTAAGTATTATTAATTTACCAAATAGTTCGGTTGGTTTACCTTCTAAATCTGTTTACTATTGTCCAACAGATTTAAATAGAATGTATTTTGTTCCTTAATTAAAATACAAAATAATTTTTTATAATAACCCAAATTCAAAGTTGGGGTTCTTTATTTTTATAAAGTTTTTTTTATTTTTTTTTTATGTTTGTGTCTGTATGTAATAAAGATTATCTCATTGGGTTTGAGGTAATGTTAAAATCTTTAATTGATAATAACCCAAGAGTTGTTAAAGACAATTTACCATTTGTAGTAATAACAAATGATTTAACACAAGAAGATTTGGTAACATCAAGAAAAATTTATAATAATATAGACATAAAAAAATTTGATTCTAAAAAATATTCTGAAATAGAAAAATTAAAAGAACAACAAATGTCTTTTGGTGATTACACCAAGTATGAAATTTTTTCCTTGACTGAATTTGAAAAAATTATATTTTTAGATTCAGATGTCGTTGTTTTAGGAAATATAGATTACCTTATTGATTTTGATGGTGATATTGGTGGTGTTAGAGATTTATATATTGATCAATACAACACTGGTGTTCTTGTAATATCAAAAAAATACTTATCAGAAAAAATTACAAACGATTTAATTCATCTTACAATAATTTATGGCATTACAGAACATCTGGACCAAGACATCATAAATAATTATTTCTATGAAAATATAACCGAAATACCAATTTCGTATAACTATTTGAAAACTTATTCGAAAGAAATTTTTAAAAACACTGGTCTTCCAAAACACATCAAAATTTTACACTACATTGTTAAAAAACCTTGGCAACAAAAACCTTTGGTATATTTGGAAGAAGGAACAATATGGCAAGAAAGATATTGGTTTGAATATTACTCTAAAATTTTAAAATACAAAGATGGTTAAAAGGCATTACGAAAAATCTGAATTGATGAACTACAATGAAAGGGAACCTAATTTAGAAAATTTTGAAGGTAAAGAATTATTATTACATTTTGATTCATTCTGTTTGGGTGATACAATTTGTTTTTCATCTTTAATGGATGCTTTTATGGATTATCATAAACCAAAATATGTTTGGGTTACAACATTTTTTCCACATCTTTTAAAATCAAATAGGTCAGACTATGAATTTACAAATGCAAATCAAAATGGTTTTATTGAAATAGACAAGTTACTTGATATTGGTTATGATAAAAATAATATGTCACATACATTGGGTGGTATGTTTTATGCCGCGAAGGATACAATGCGTTTACCACAAGATACAAAACCAGGTAAATGTCCCGTAATTCCAAAACTGAGAACAATAGACCAAAAAAAAATAACAATAGGTCCAGAAACAATCAAAGAAATTTCACAATGGAAATATAATGGTAATATGGGTTGGCAAGAAGTTGTTGATTCTTTACATAATGGTGGTTATGATGTTTACAACATTTCTTATGAAGATACGATTAATTTAAAAAATGTTATTGGTTTTCACGGCCACAATGATTTAAATGTTGCAATTGACCATATTGTCAACTCAAGATTTTTTGTTGGGTTATCGTCTGGACTTTCTTGGCTTGCCTGGGCCTATGGCGTACCAGTTGTTATGATTTCTAATTTCACGAAAAGTCAAAACGAATTTGATTGTTTTAGAGTTAGAAACCCTTATGTTTGTAATGGATGTTTTAATATGTTTCCTAATATAAAAACAAAATGTCCAATATTTTTGGGGACAGAAAGAGAAAACGAATGTCACACAAAGATTACACCAAGTATGTTGATAGATAAAATCAACGAAGCAATTATCTTTACTAACAAAAATTAAATTTTATAATCATATTATGGGAAAAAAATATTCGATATTTCATTTAGAAGGTGGATTAGGAAAACACGTTCTATCAACGGCAGTTGCAAAATGTATAAAAAATAATCATCCAGATAGGGAATTGATAATTGTTTGTGCTTACCCAGAAATATTTTTAAATTTAGATTTTGTAGATAGGGTATATAGAATTGGTATAACACCTTATTTTTATGATGATTACATTAAAAATAAAGATAGTTTAATTTTTAAACACGAACCATATTTTACAACTGATCATATTCAGAAAAAATTACCATTAATTATGAATTGGTGTAAACTTTTTGGTTTAGAATACAATAATGAAATGCCAATACTATCTTTCAATTTAAGACAACAACAAGTTGCATTTAATAAATGGAAACGTGAAAAACCTATAATGGTTATTCAAACAAATGGTGGTCCACTACAAGAACAACCATTTCCATATTCTTGGACAAGAGACATTCCATTTGATGTTGCACAAAAAATTGTTGACCAATTTTCACAATATTATCATATAATACAAATTTGTAGAGATCAAACAAATGTTTTACAAAATGTTGAAGCACACACAGAACCTATGTCTAATATGGAATTATTTTCGTTACTAGCATATGCTCAAAAAAGATTATTAATTGATTCTTGTTTACAACATGCAGCAGCGGCTATGGGTCTTACATCAACTGTATTATGGATTGGTACATCACCAAAAGTATTCGGTTATCCAATACATACAAATGTTATTGCCGAATTACCAACAACAGTTAAATTACCAGATAGTTACTTATTTGATTATAACTTCAATGGTACTATTCACGAATGTCCTTTATTCGATACAAACATCTTTAATATAAACGAAATAATTGAAACACTAAAAAATTAATTTATGGTACAAAAAATATTTTTCCAAAGCTCACTCCCCAGAGCTGGATCAACATTACTTCAAAATGTCATGGGACAAAATCCTGAATTTTACGTAACGCCAACATCGGGTGTTTTAGAATTGGTTTACGCAGCCAGAGCTAATTACACATCATCTCCAGAATTCAAAGCACAAGACGCTGAATTGATGAAAAATGGATTCTTAAATTTCTGTAATCAAGGAATGTTGGGTTTTTTTAACGGTGTAACAGATAGACCATACATCTTAGATAAAAGTAGGGGTTGGGGTATTCATTATGGTTTTTTAAATTCTTTTTATCCAGAACCTAAAATAATTTGTATGGTTAGAGATTTACGTGGAATTTTTGCTTCTATGGAAAAGAATTTTAGAAAAAGTCAACATATGGATTCTGGTATTGTTAATCACGCACAGATGCAAGGAACAACAACAGAAAAAAGAATTGATATTTGGTCACAGTCTCAACCAGTTGGTTTGGCCGTAGAACGACTTTATCAAGTTTTCAAAGAAGGTATTAATCAAAAAATGTTATTTGTAAAATTCGAAGATTTTACTTCGAACCCAAAAAAAGAAATGGAAAGAATTTATAATTATCTTGAATTACCTTATTTTGAACACGATTTTAATAATGTAGAACAAATAACTGTTGAAGATGACTCTGTTTATGGAATTTATGGTGACCACACAATTAAATCTAAAATACAACCATTAAAACTTGATTATAAAGAAGTTTTAGGAACACCGGCTTGTAACTGGATAAAACAAAAACATCAATGGTTTTACGATCAATTCGGTTATTTTTGATTATGAAAGAAAAAAAGATTTATTGGTTTACAGGACAACCAGGTGCTGGTAAGACTGTTTTGGCAACAATGTTAAAAACAATTTTAGAAAAAGAATATGGAAATAAAGTATTCCATATTGATGGTGATGAATTAAGAAGACTTTTTAATAACCAAAAATACGGTAGAAAAGGTCGCGAAGAAAATATAAAAAGAGCACAAGACATTGCAAAATTCTTATTAGTTCAAGGATATGATGTGATTGTAAGCTTGGTTGCACCTTACAAAGAACTAAGAGAAAGTTTTAAATATGACTTACAAAATTTATTGGTTGAATTTTATGTTCACACAACAGACATACGTGGTAGAGAACATTATCACACGGATGAATATGAAAAACCATTAGAAAAATTTATAGACCTTGATACAACTGGTGTTGACCCACAAATAACATTAAATGAAATTATTAAACATATATGAATTGGGAAAGAAAAAATTATGGTGGAAGAGCAACAGATAATGAAAGTAAAAAATATGCAATTTTTATAGGCCGCTTCCAACCGTATCATTATGGACATATCGAACTTATTCAACAAAAATTAAAAAATGGAAGTCCAGTTTTAATTATGGTTAGGGATATTGAACCAGATGAAAAAAATCCTTTTACAACTGAACAGACGGTTTCTATGATTAAAAAATATCACCAGTCAAAAAATGACGACGTTAAAGTTATTGTTATTCCAGATATTGAGTCTGTTAATTTTGGTAGAGGTGTTGGATATGAAATTAATGAGTTCATTCCACCAAAAGATATTGGTGGTATTTCCGCAACAGGAATTAGAAATTCAATAAAAAATGATGACGATTATTGGAAAAAAATGGTTGATATTTCAATACAAGAAGATGTTTTAAACTATCTAACAAATGAAAACACAGAACAAAACATATCAAATTAGATATAATACCGTATCAAAAAATGATACAGAAAGATGGAGATTACTTGAAAACGGAAATGAAATCTTGGTTTCAGATATTATAATTGACGGACACACTCAAACAACAAAAGACTGGATGCCAGAAATAAATGATTATAAATGGCATATTAGTTGTGTTGGTAATTGTGTTGTAAAAAATAATACTGCATACATTACAACAATAAAAGAAGATTCGGTTGTCATTAGACACATACTAAAAACTTTAACGTATCGTTTTTTTGCAACACTGACAACAATAGCTACGGCATTATTTCTTGGTGCTTCATTAGAAGTTTCTTCTTTAATTGGTTTGGGTGAATTATTAATTAAACCCTTTATCTATTTTCTACACGAAAGAGCTTGGTATAAATTAATTAAAATCAAAAAATAAATCTTTTTCATTGTATTTATAAAAAATACGATGAGTCAAATTATAACAATACAAAGTGTAAATTTTAGTGGTGAACCAGCCCAAATCTTATTTAAACCAGATAATAGTAATATTACTATAAATATAGGTTTAGTTACAGTTCCATATACATTTCAACCTGATTTATTAACACCGCCACAAGAAATTTATGGAACATATACAATATCGACAGATGGTGGTAATTGTACAAACTTTTTAGATGTACCAAGACCTACACCTAAAAATACTCCTATAGGAACAAAAACTGTAACCCACACCAAAATTAAGTCTAATGAGTTATTAATATGTCACACGAGATAACAATATCTGGAACAACTGGAACACCCCCATATGATGTCTATGTATGTGATATTACAAATACATATTGTTATCTAGTATCTGGTGGTACATACATTTCTACATACACATTTGAAGTTCCACAACCTCTAAATAATGTTGATTCATTAGTTGTAAAACTTATAGATTCAAACGGTTGTGAATTATTTAATTTTTATGAGTGTTAGTTATTTTTAACTAACTATGACAATATTTGTGCAAATAGCATCTTACAGGGACCCACAACTTATACCAACAATTAAAGATATGTTGGATAAGGCAAAATATCCAGAAAATTTGAAATTAGGAATTGCAAGACAATATCATCCGAAAGATAGTTTTGATGATTTATCAGAATATAAAGATGATAATAGATTTAGAATTTTGAATATTATTTATACAGCATCCACCGGTGTCTGTTGGGCTCGTAACCAAGTACAACAATTATATAGTGGTGAAACTTATACATTACAGATTGATTCCCATATGCGTTTTGAAAAAGATTGGGATGTTAGTCTAATTTATATGTTGAAGGAATTACAAAAAGACGGATATAAAAAACCATTACTCACAGGTTACGTTTCGTCTTTTGACCCTGACAATGACCCACAAGGTAGAGTTAGAGACCCTTGGAGAATGGTATTTGATAGATTCACACCAGAAGGTGTTGTTTTCTTTTTACCAGAAATAATACCAGAATGGAAAGAACTAAAAAAACCAATTCCATCAAGATTTTATTCCGGCCATTTTTGTTTTACATTGGGTAAATTTTCAGTTGAGGTTCAACACGACCCAGAATATTATTTTCACGGGGAAGAAATTTCAATTGCTGTCAGAGCATACACACACGGATATGATTTATTTCACCCAAATAGAATTGTTATTTGGCATGAATATACAAGAAAGAATAGAACAAAACAATGGGATGATGATAGTGTATGGTATAAGAAAAATGAAAGTTCACATTCGAAAAATAGAAAAGTATTAGGTGTTGATGGTGAAAAATTTGAAGGAAAATTAAAATATGGTTTTGGAAAAGAAAGAACAATACGTGATTACGAAAAATATGCTGGTATTCTTTTCGAAAAAAGATCTGTACAACAATATACAGTAGATAGAAACTATCCACCAAACCCTTATGATTATAAAAACGAAGATGAATGGAAAGGGAGTTTTTTAAGAATATTCAAACATTGTATTGATGTTCCATTAGATAAAATCCCAGAAAAAGATTATGACTTTTTAGTTGTTGCTTTTCATAATGATAGGAATGAAACAATATATCGTTCAGACGCTCAAGAAGATGAAATACAAAAAATAAAAAATGATACCGATGGTTACGGAAAAATATGGAGGGAATTTAACGCAAAAGAAAAACCAAAATATTGGGTTGTATGGCCACATTCGAAATCAAAAGGTTGGTGTGATAGGTTAGTTGGTAATTTATGATAACACTTGTAACTGGTTTATGGGATATTGGTAGAAGTAATCTTAATGAAGGATGGAATAGGTCTTTTGAATATTATTTAGAAAAATTCAAAGAACTTTTAGAAATAGATTGTAACTTAATTGTTTTTGGTGATAATAAATTAAAAGAATTTGTATTCAAATATAGAAAAACACATAATACAGAATTTATTAATAGGGATTTATCTTGGTTTAGAAATAACGAATACTTTGATAAAATTCAAAAAATAAGAACAAATCCCAATTGGTATAATATTTCTGGGTGGTTAAAAGAATCAACACAAGCAAGATTAGAATATTACAATCCACTTGTGATGTCCAAAATGTTTTTATTACATGACGCTTCATTACTTGACCCTTTTAATTCTGAAAAACTTTACTGGATTGACGCTGGATTAACTAACACGGTTAATGTTGGGTATTTTACTCGTGACAATGTTTTGAACAAAATGAAAAATTTATTTGATAAATTTATGTTTATTGTATTTCCTTATAATGCTGAAAATGAAGTTCACGGATTTGATTATAAAAAAATGTGTGACTATACGAAAATGAAAACAGAATTTGTATCGAGGGGTGGATTTTTTGGTGGTACAAAAGAAAAAATTGCCGACTTAAATGTTTTATATTATCAATTATTAATAGACACATTGAACAAGAATTTAATGGGGACCGAAGAAAGTATTTTTACAATAATGACTTATCTTTATCCATCTATGATTGATTATTGTGAAATAGAATCAAATGGTTTGGTGTATAAATTTTTTGAAGACGTAAAAAATAATACAGTTGTAATTAAAAATAAAAAAAACAAAATTATAAAATCAAACACAAAATCTAATGGTGTTGGTTTATATGTTATAAGTTTTAATTCACCATCACAGTTTGAGTCATTAATAAAAAGTATGTTATTTTATGACCCAAATTTTATTAACGGAACAAAGAAGTTTTTATTAAATAACTCAACGGATTTAAACACAACACCGAAATATAATGAACTTTGTTTAAGATATGGTTTTGAACATATTAAAAAAGATAATATTGGTATAACTGGTGGGAGACAATTTATTTCCGAACATTTCAACAAAGAAGAAGACTTGGGTTATTATTTTTTCTTTGAAGATGATATGGGATTTGTGAATAAAAATTCTGGTGTTTGTAAAAATGGATTTAACCGATATGTGGAAAACCTTTTTTCAAAAACATTAAATATATTAAAGACAGAAGAGTTTGATTTTCTCAAAATGAACTTTACAGAATTTTTTGGTTCACACCAAACACAATGGTCCTGGTATAATGTACCACAAGAATTTAGACAAAACTATTGGCCAAAAAAACCTAACTTGCCAGTCCAAGGTTATGACCCAGAAGCACCTTGTTTAGAATTTAAAAATATAAAGTCATATAATGGTCTACCATACGCTAGTGGTCAAATATATCTTTCTAATTGGCCAATTCTTATGTCAAAGGAAGGAAATTACAAATGTTATTTGAAAAATAGATTTGATTTTCCATATGAACAAACCCTAATGTCCTATAATTTTCAAGAAACTATTAAAGGTAATATAAAACCTGGACTATTACTTATTACACCAACAGAACACAACCGTTTTGATTTTTATGATGCTGAATTAAGAAAAGAATGTTGATTGGTATATTTATAGTAAAAACTATAAATGGAATTCTTTATTAAGAAAAATGCAACCCTTCCTTTATTAAAAATGCAAGTTGTCAAAGACGGCAGAAGTGATTTTAATAGAATGATGAGTCTTATTGAAGAATCTGCGATATTCTTTTCAATGGTTGATGTTGATACTGGGATACCAAAGATTATCACAAGACCAGCAGGATTTGTCGCAAAAGAAATGTTGGACCCAAATGCCGAACCAGAATATTATGTTTATTATCAGTTTTCAAATACAGATACAAGAAAGGTTGGTAGGTATGAAGGACAATTTTTATTCAGAAATGATGATGGTGTTTTGATACTACCTTTGAGAGATAAGTTATATATTGATGTACAAGAAAGTTTTATTGGTGATTCATTAGAATATAACAATTGTTATGTTAGTGAATTTCCTTGTTGTAATACAAGCCCAGTTATTACTTCAACCACAACAACAATATGTTATATACCACCAAGTCCATTACCAGAAACATTTTATATACTAACAGAAAACGGTAATGTTCTGTATACAGAAAACAATGATAAAATAATTTATTAAAAGTAAAGAATTTATAAAAATAAAACTATTTATAAAATAAAAAAAAATGGCAGATAAAAGAATTTCGGAATTACCATACTTAGGTAATTCAGGTTATACAACGAGCGACATTATTCCAATTGTAAATTACTTGGTTAGTGTAACTGGTGAAACAAAACACACACCAATTAGTCAATTCAAAAACTATATATTGAGTGGTTTTTCAGATAATTTTATTACTGGAGGAACATATTCTAATGGTACAATCACACTTGATAGACAAAATGGTTCTGTATCAATTAGTGGACTATATACAGGTGGTACAGATTTTTTTGTTACTGGAGGAACATATGATAATACAACTGGTACACTAACATTAGAAGATAATAACGGAACGTCATTTGGTATTACAGGATTTACAACTGGTGGAACACCAACACTACAACAAGTATTAGATTTCAATCACGACCTTATAGATGGAAACAATTTTCAAGGAACAAACGCAGGATTTGGAAATTCAGGAATAAATGTAATTGCACTTGGAACAGATTCAGCCTATTATAACACAGGAGTTAGGGTGATTGCATTGGGAACAAATTCAGCAAGATACAACAAAGGAGATGATGTAACAGCATCGGGTTATCAATCAGCTTTTTTTAATACAGGAAATACTTTGACCGCATTGGGAAATTATTCAGCATATTTCAACACAGGATATAATGTAACCGCAACGGGTTATCGTTCAGCCTATTACAACATCGGAGATAGTGTAACCGCATTGGGTGGAGATTCGGCTTTTTGTAACAAAGGAGCTTGTGTAACCGCATTGGGAATACAGTCAGCCCTTTGCAACACAGGAAATAATCTCACCGCGGTGGGAACTCTATCGGCTCTTTGCAATATAGGATATAATGTAACCGCATCGGGTTATCGTTCAGCCTTTAGGAACTCAGGAACTACTGTAACTGCATTGGGAACAAATTCAGCGTATTGTAACACAGGAAATGGTGTAACCGCATCGGGAATAAATTCAGCGTATTGTAACACAGGAAATAATGTAACCGCATCGGGAAATTATTCAGCATATTCCAACACAGGAAATAATGTAACAGCATTGGGAAGAAGTTCAGCCTTTATGAACTCAGGAAGTACTATAACAGTATTGGGAACAAGTTCAGCGTATTGTAACACAGGAAATGATGTAACCGCATTGGGTAATTGTTCAGCCTTTAGGAACTTAGGAACTACTGTGACCGCATCTGGAAATTATTCAGCTTTTTGCAACAGAGGAAATAGGGTAACCGCATTGGGAATAAATTCAGCATATTGTAACTTAGGAAATGATGTAACCGTATTGGGTTGTAATTCAGCCTTTAGGAACTCAGGAAGTACTGTAACAGCATTGGGAACATGTTCAGTTTTTTGCAACATAGGAAATAATGTAACCGCATTGGGAATAAATTCAGCATATTGTAACTTAGGAAATGATGTAACGGCATTGGGACCAGATTCAGCCTTTAGGAACTCAGGAAGTACTGTTACCGCATTGGGAACAGGTTCAGCCTCTAGTAACTCGGGAAGTTACGTAACCGCATTGGGGATTCAATCGACGTGTTACAACACAGGAAATAATGTAACCGCATTGGGGACCCAATCGGCTAGTTGCAACATAGGAAATTGTATAACCGCATTGGGACAAGGTTCAGCCTCTAGGAACTCAGGAGATGATGTAACCGCATTGGGTTGTAATTCAGCCTTTAGGAACTTAGGAACTACTGTAACCGCATTGGGAATAAATTCAGCATTTTGCAACATAGGAAATGATGTAACGGCATTGGGACCAAATTCAGCAGAATCCAACATAGGAAGTTATGTAACCGCATTGGGAAGAAGTTCAGCCTCTAGTAACTCGGGAAGTTACATAACAGCATTGGGAACAAATTCAGCGTATTCAAACTCAGGAAATGATGTAACCGTATTGGGTTGTAGTTCAGCCTTTAGGAACTCAGGAAGTACTGTAACAGCATTGGGAAATTATTCAGCATATTTCAACACGGGAAATAATGTAACCGCATTGGGACAAGGTTCAGCATTTTGCAACATAGGAAATGATGTAACGGCATTGGGAACAGGTTCAGCCTCTAGTAACTCGGGAAATAATGTAATTTCTTTAGGTATTAACGCAGGTAATGGTAATGGTTTTAGTCCTGCATTTATAGTTGCTAATACAGAATTACCATCTTATTTGAATCATGCAGCAGCAAGTGCTGCAATAACAATAGCAGCAGGTGCGGTAGCAGGCAACACTTATTTTTATTATAACCAAGGTACTGATTCAATAGGAGCTGTAAGACTTTAATAAATAAAAATAAAAAAAACAAAAAAGGAAATTAAATTATTATTTAAGTATGAAGAACCAATCACAATTGGTGAACACAAGGTAATTGCAATTAGACAAGTACCAAGAGGAATTAGATTTAGAACTGAAAACGGTCCAATTCTAAAAGAAGTCGAGTTTAAAGAAACTTGGGCGGAACAAGAATTACACGCTTTGTTATTGAATTGAAAAAATTACCCCCAACTTTAAACTTAGGTTGGGGTTTTTTATTTGACATTATTAGACAATTTAAATATATTTATTGAGGTAAGGTAAATGTCGTTTGATACGACAGCAAATAAACCACTCAAAAAAATATATAATGATTACAGCAGAAGAAATTAAATCGTTTCTAGAAGGAAACGACACAGAAGAACACATTGTGGCAATTGAGTTTGACTATCAAAAAGACCACATTTATAAAATCAAAGAAGTACCAGGAAAAGGAAAATCAATTGCTAGAGATAGTTTAATTGCATTTGCTTGGGTTGGCGATTTAAAAGGTCTTAATTTTTATCAAGGTTCCAAAGCATTACAAAAAGAAGCTATGACCAAGTATGGAATTATCATAGAAAAATTGAGAACAGATGGTAATGAACAATTAGAAAAAGGTCTCACTTTCTTAGTCAAATCACTAAAGGGATATAGAGCTCTTACACAATTTTTTAGAGATGGTGGAATTGATCCTTGGGGTGAAAAAGTAAAAGATAAGTTCTTAATGTTAACACCAACAGAACAATTCCTTATTTCAAAAGAAAAAAGATTATTTAAGGGATTTGAAGATTACAACGATATCACAAGACTTGTATTTGACCTTGAGACGACCTCTTTGGAACCAAAGGATGGTCAAATTTTTATGATTGGAATTAAAACAAATAAAGGTCATAAAAAAGTAATTGAGTGTTCAAATGAAGATGAAGAAAGAAAAGGTATTGTTGAGTTCTTTAAAATTATTGACGAGATAAAACCTTCAATTATTTCCGGATACAACTCAGCAAACTTTGACTGGTATTGGATTTATGAAAGATGTAAAATGTTAAATCTTGATATTAAAAAAGTTGCAAAGTCACTTCACGGTGAAAGATCTATCACACAAAAAGAATCAATATTAAAGTTAGGAAACGAAGTTGAAAGTTTTACCCAAACTCAAATGTGGGGTTATAACATTATTGATATTATCCATTCAGTTCGTAGAGCACAAGCAATCAATTCATCAATTAAGGAAGCTGGTCTTAAATACATCACAAAATTTATTGATGCTGAAGCTAGTGACCGTGTTTATATTGACCACGATAAGATTGGTTCCTTATACAAAGAAAAAAACTTGTATTGGTTAAATATTGAAAACGGTAAATATAAAAAGGTTGGTGTTGATGAAAAAATAGATGAAGTATGTTCAAGAAGAACTGACATTTATATTCAAACAACTGGTGATGATATTGTAGAGCGTTACCTTGACGATGACTTGGAAGAAACCCTACTTGTTGATGAAGAGTTCAACCAAGGGTCATTTCTTCTTGCATCTCTTCTTCCAACAACATATGAAAGGGTTTCAACAATGGGAACAGCAACAATCTGGAAACTTGTAATGCTTGCCTGGTCCTATAAGAATGGACTTGCAATCCCAGCAAAAAAAGAGAAAAGAAATTTTGTTGGTGGATTATCACGATTACTTAAAACTGGATATTCAAAAGATGTATTAAAGCTTGACTACTCTTCCCTTTATCCATCTATTCAATTAACGCACGATGTTTTTCCGGAATCAGATATTACTGGTGTAATGAAAGGTTTATTATCTTACTTTAGGGATACCCGTATTATGTATAAAAATTTGGCATCTGAATATAAATCAATTGATAAGAAAAAAGCAAAATCATTTGACACAAAACAGTTACCAATTAAGATTTTTATCAACTCTTTATTTGGTGCTCTTTCAGCCCCACAAGTATTTCCATGGGGTGATATGGATAAAGGAGAACAGATTACTTGTACTGGTCGTCAGTATTTAAGACAGATGTTAAAATTCTTTATGAAACGAGGGTACACACCACTAGTATGTGATACAGATGGTATGAACTTTTCTTTACCAGATGAAGGTTTGGAAGATAAAAAATACATTGGTCGTGGATTAAACTGGTTAGTTAAAGAAGGAAAGGAATATATCGGATATGATGCCGATGTGGCCGAATTTAACGACCGGTTCATGCGTGGTACAATGGGACTTGATTGTGACGGTACTTGGAATTCTTGTATTAACCTTGCTCGTAAAAACTACGCAACATTAGAAATTAATGGAAAAGTAAAACTTACAGGTAATACAATTAAATCTAAAAAGATGCCAAAGTATATTGAATTGTTTTTAGATAAAGGTGTTAAATTATTACTTAATGGTGACGGACAATCATTTGTTGAGTGGTACTACGAATATCTAGAAAGAATATTTGACCAAAAGATTCCACTTATGGATATTGCAAACAAGGCAAAAATTAAACAATCTATTAATGATTATATAAAAAGAAGTAAAACTAAAACAAAAGCTGGTGCTGAAATGTCAAGACAAGCTCATATGGAACTTGCAATAAGAGAAGGTCTTAATGTTAATCTTGGTGATGTTATATATTATGTAAACAATGGAACAAAAGCTTCACACGGTGATGTTCAGAAAGTTAACCAACCTAAAAAAGGATGGACTAAAGAACAAATTGATTTGTTTTTCTCAGATAGTAAAACATCTAAAGTTGATTTCAAACAAAAAGAAAATTTTTTAAAAAACAATGGTTGGGAACAATCTTGGTCTGACGATAACTGGGTACGAAGTGATGCTAAAAATAAAGAAGCTAATACGGGTATCCCAACTGACTTAGCGTATAAGTTAACAACCACAGACTCAGTTATACAACTTAATTGTTATCGAATTGACCCCCAAGAATTAGAAAGTAATCCAGGGTTAACTGGTGAATATAACATACAAAGAGCAATTGCAACATTTAATAAAAGAGTGGAACCATTACTTGTTGTTTTCAAAGAAGAAGTAAGAGACGGACTTTTAGTTAAGAATCCAGAAGAAAGACCTTTCTTTACAAAAAACCAATGTGAATTAATAAACGGAGTTCCTTTTGAAGAAAAAGATCAAGACGACATACAAAAAGACCTCATCGATATGGAACAAGGTGAAGTTGTTTTTTGGAAAAATGTTGGTATTAATCCAGAATATATTTATGAATTGGCTGAAGATGGGTGGGAAGTTTATATCTAACCCATCTTTAGTCCATCACTAGCAATAACATACCAGTTCCCTTCTACAAATTGAAACTGAACACAAGCTCCTTTTTCTAAAAGTAGTTCGTCCCATTCTTCATCAATAGAACCTACATCTGATTTAACTAAAACATTTGTTAGTGACTTTATTGTAATTTTTGTTGTAATTTCAGAATTGAGTAAGACTTCCGAGTTTTCAACATCTTTTACAATTAAAAATGTTTCATCATTTGTTGTATAAGTAGAATCTGAAATTATTTTATAAACTTCTTTTGGTTTGTCAATAACAACTTGTGGTTCAACAAAAGAATGTGTTTGATATTTTACAACATTTTTTCTTGGTGTTATGTTTTCTACTTTTATCATATTACATAAATTTGTCTTGGCATAGCTCTAAACTTGAGCTGTTTATTTAAGTTTTCTGCAAGTAATGCTTCACGTTCCATAACCTTTTCTGGTTTTAAACGAGTAAGTCTTCCTTCAGCACCTATAAGTTCGTCAATAAGTTTTGTTTTTTCATCTTTGGCTTCGGTCGCCAGTGATGTATAATCCAAAGTTAAATCACCACCTTCGCCAGTTTTTAAATTACCACTAAACTTACCACGAACTCTTGATAGTGTTTCTTTACAATATGCAATAAACCATCTTCTAACCCAAACTTGTGCTGGATTATTTAAATCAAACCAACTCATTTTATCAAATGGAACATCAGATGGTAATTTTATTATATCTGGATTATTTGCTAAACATTTATCCCTTTCACCAGGACCAACATCATAATACCAATACCAAACTCTACCTTTTGTTAAACTAGCATTACCCCAGTCAAATTTACCACCAGGTGTATTTAATAAATGAATTGCTTTTTTACCGTCTGGTAATGCGGTAATTCTGTATGTTAAATCCCCAACTATAATTCTTCTTTGTATATTAATTTCTTGCATTCTTAATAACATATCAAAAGCAGGCATCATAAAATAACTACCACCCATACTACCCATTTGTGCAAGACCACCTCCACCACCTAAACCACCACCTAAACCTAGGGCTCCGAAAGACCAAGGATCAAACATAGTATTATTTAGCGTTGCTGGTGTGAACCAAAGTAGTTCGTTTATTTCTCTATTTGTTGGTATTTCATAGATTTGTTGTTCTGGTACCAACTGTATGTAGTCTTTCTTCAATTCCCATTCACCACCAGCTTGAAGTCCAACAATTTTCGAATAGGCATATGTGTATCTTGTTTCATAGTCCAAACTTCTTGTTGTGAAAGCTTTTGCCAATGATTGAGTATCCAAATTGAGATTATAAAGTGCTGTCCATTGAGACTCAATTAACCAATCCTGAACATATTGTGAATATTCATCAATTGAAAATTCAAGTAAAGTGTCCATTTGTTCATCTTCCAATTCGACACTTCTTAATGGAGCACCAAGTAAATGTCTTACTTTGGTATATAACTTACTTCTTTCTGGTTCGTCAATAATTGCCATTGTGATTTTTTATATAAATATCACAATAAATTATTTTAGTATCCTTCTGATGTCAAACTTAAATCTTTCATTTCTTGAAAGGTTCCTAATAATGTCTTGTGGAATATTATCACCTAATTTACCAACACCATATCTTTGACCTAAACTATTGAATATATCTAAAACTTCTTTTGTTTTTTCATCACCCAATAAAAATTCTGAATATTCCTGTGTTGATATTTCTGGAAACTTAATTACACCTCTTTGCGGTGATACTTCAGAACCTATTAATTTTAATATCTTTGTTGAAAATCTAATTTGTTGTGAATTTTTAGACTTTGGAGCTGTGGTCATACCAGGTAATTTAAGAATGTTTTTAAGAGCATTCTTATCATAATAATATAATGATATTTCATAATTGTCTTTTGGAACACCTAATAACATACCATCAATATCACTTAATAAATAACCTATTAAATCTTCAGCAACATTAATAATATCTTGGTTTCGACTATTAATTAAATGTGCAATAAAATTAGATTCACCTTCAATTGATTGTAAATATTTTTTATTTTCTTCACTACCGGTATATGAATTAATATAATCAGAAAGTGATGCTTTGATTCCTTTCAAAACGGGTGATTCACTTGTGTTTCTTACAATCTTACAAGAAATTTTTAACCCATCTGGTGTTATTAAATCATAAGGGGTGTTTAACCCAGATGAAATTTGACCACCAAGTAAACCAGAAACTAAAGCTTCAAAATCTAAACCTCTTGACCTACTTCTAATAAATCTTTGATAATAGTTATTAAATCTAAATCTTGTTCTTTCTGAAGTTTCAGATAAATCTAAATTCATAAGACCTTCGATTGTTCTATTAAATTTTAAACCACGTTCATCAATTTCAGTTGTTATAATATTATTTATTGCAACTTCAGCAGCTTCAGCATCCAAAGGTATTAATCTAATTTTTTGTAATTCTCTATTCATAGCTTTTTTAACATCCGGCTCAAATTCTTCACTTTCCAATAGAATTCTTAAATAAGTTTCGTTTAATTTTTTCTTAGATTTACCAACATAAAGTTCATTAACAAATTCCCAATTTATATGATTCCAGAATTTTTTAATATATTTGTCTCTTTTATTTCTATATCTTAAATAATAAGCGTGCTCCCAAACATCAAGACCTAGTAATGGATATCCACCGTCTTTAATAATATTCATAAGTGGGTTATCTTGATTTGGTGTTGACATAATTTTTAACCTATTTGTTTTTGTTAAAACAAGCCAAACCCAACCAGAACCAAATCTTTCTTTTGCAACATCATTAAACTCATCTTTCATCTTTTTGATATTACCATATTGTTTGGTAATTTTTTCAAAAATTTCACCTTTTGGTATTTGTTTTTTTGGTGATAACATTTTCCAAAATAATGCGTGATTAAATGCGCCACCAGCATTATTTCTAACCTTTGTATCGTACTTACTTATTGATTTTATAATATCTTCTAAATCAACATCTTTATAGTTCTTTTTAGAAAGAGCGTCGTTTAATTTTTTAACATACCCTTTATAATGTTTGTTATAATGTATGTCCATAGTTTCTGGATCAACAAATTGTTTTAAAGCGGAATATGAGTACGGTAATTTTTCAATACCAATTTTTTTCATTTCCAAAATAAATTCTTCTCTAATAGTTTGTTTTTCTGTTATTAAAATACTTTCTTTTAAAAGATTTATCTTTTTATTTATACCTTCATACATCATTTCTTCTTTATCTGGAAAATTTTTTTCAAATTTTTTTAACAAAGAACCAGCTTCAGCATTTGCTTCATCTTCCAGTGGGCCACCAATGTCTTGTTTTGGTTTTTTACCCTTTATATTAATTTGCCATTCGTGTACCCATTCGTGTGCCAAAGTTCTGAAAATATCTCTATTCATCCTTCCTTTAGTTAATATTTTTAATTCAGAATCTTGTGTTCTACTTCCAGATGTCATAGTACCAAATCTTTCACCGGTAAAAATAATTGTAATATCTTCTTTTAATGGATATTTTTTTTGTAAAAACTTTATAAAGTCATTAGCCAAGTCCCTATCTTTTTGAGACATATCACATTTATGGTGCTTTACTTTTATTCGCATATGATATAAATATAATTTAAAACAAAAAACCCCACTTTTAAGGTGGGGTTATGTGAATTAATAAATGATTAATATCCTCTATATTTTTTTCTTCTACTTTCCGTAACATTTGGTAAATTCATTGATGTTGTCTGAAGTGGTGTTTTAGTTACATCTGCAATTTCTTGGAATGTTGGAAAAAACTCTTTAACAAAAGTGTTAAACGGTAGTTTATCCATAGCTGAAGATAAACAAGCCGCAGAATTAAAAGTTTCACTATTTGTACTACATTCCGGAATATCTGAAACACCCTCAATTTCTCCAAGTTTACCAACAGAACTTAAGTTCATTTCTTCTTCATTTATAACTCGTCTGACAATACGAGCAAAATCTGAATCTGTTAATCTTATTACTTTTTTCATAATATTTTTATTTAATAAATATATAAAATAAAATGAAATTATCTTTTTTTATTTATTAAATTTAAAATTTCTTCAACAACGTCACCAGATTCTTGCAGTTCATCACCCATAACGGTACCAATTACTTTTTTCTTTTTATTTAGTATATCGTAAATCACGCCTTCGATTGTGTTTTCAAAAATTGGGTAATAAACTAACACATTATTTTTTTGACCATAACGATAAGCCCTATCTTCAGCTTGTGCGTGTTCTGCTGGAACAAAAGATAAATCATTCATAATTACAACTTCGGCCGCTGTTAGAGTAAGACCAACACCTGCTGCTTTCAAATTACCAACAAAAACTTTAATCTTTTCATTTTCCTGAAATTGGTCAACAGCATACTGTCTTTGTACTTTATTACAACTACCATCTAGATATACCGATTCTTTACCAAAGTGATTATGAATTAGTTGTAGTGTGTCTGTAAAGTTTGTAAATATAATTAATTTTTTTCCTTGGTCTATAATGTTTTGTGCGAACTCAATTGTATCTTTTACTTTTTCATTTGCAATTACTTTTCTTACTTTCATAAGTTTTGAAAACTGAACTGTAAGGGATGAAGATTCATCAGTTTTATTCTTTAGCCAATGATAATACTCACCCATTAAATCTTTATATTCTTTTGATGATGTCCTTAGATAAACTGGTGTGATTATCTTTTCTGGTAAATCTAAAACATTTTCTTTTAACCTTCTTAAAATTTGTTTTGATGTTCTATTTCTTAATTCTTCTAGGTTTGACGCTCCGGTCACATTCCAAACTTTTCTATTCCCCGCTCTGAATTGAAAACCTTGACAATAACGAATAGCATAAGCCATCCAGTTTTGTGCAACAGGACTTTCAATAATGTTTAATAAATTATAATAGTTAATTGGTCTTGATGTCATTGGTGTACCAGTTAATAACCAAACTCTTTTAATATTTTTTACAAAATCATTTATAAGTTTTGTTCTTTGGGCCTGGGCATTTGAAACCATATGAGCCTCGTCTAAAATTACAAGTTCAAAATTTGATTGTAATAATAATGAATTTTCTTTGTCATCTTTACTATGAAAGTTTTTTAAAATATCATAATTAACAATAACAAAATCAGCTTCAGTTGAGAATTTTTTACCTTCTGCAATATAACAGGTTCTATTTGAATAATTTGCAATTTCTCTTTCCCAATTTATTTTAAGTGATGCTGGACAAACAATCAAAATTTTCTTTGCTCCAGTTTCTAAAGCTGCAATAATTGTTGAGGTTGTATTATGGGTTACAATACAATGTTCTGTGACATATAATTTATCTGGAGAATCAACAGAAATACAAACACTATCTTCAAAACCAACCTTTTCAATATTTTTAATATATCTACCGGTTGGGTATTTTGTTGGTTCAACATACCTTTCGGCTTTTCGTTTTAATCTAAATGGGTTCATACCCTTTGGTAATTTAATATTAACCCTATATGCTAACTTACCTTTCTTTTTTTCGCCATTATAAGTATAGGTTGGAATACGAGTTTTGACTCTAGCAATACCACCTAATGTTTGAACAATCTCAACAACATCATCACATAGTTGTTTTGATATAGTAGAAAATTCAATCCCTAAAAACTTCCCACTTCCATTAAACATACAATGTCCATCAGTATCCATTAATCCTTGTAGAATTGCTAACCTATTTTCAATTGAGGAATATTTATATATTTCTGGAATAAATTTAGTTTGAGACCGTGTATGTTCAATACCTAAATCATACAAGGAAGTACCAACATTAATACCCCCACCCCTTTGATTAATCCTTGTTTTATGTTCATTCAATGGAAATGACTCAAACATATCGTCATAATCATCTTTATGTACCGAAAATCTAATGTTTTTTTGACTAAACGAACCGTCACCTAATCCAAGACCTAATAAATAAGAATCTATCGGAAGAATATCACCCCGTTCAAATTGAATTGGGTCAACGATTGGTATTTGCCACTTATTATTACCATTTGAGTGTTTATAATGTGTTTCAATTTCATACTCTTTATTTTTATTGTGTCCAACCCCTTTAATTTTAATTTTGCCACCCTCATACATTTGTTTTGTTGATAAAACTAAAGATTTTTTTAGTCTTTCGTTTTTTCTATTTTTACCATAATTGGGTGATGACACAGACCATAAATGTTCGTCACCAGCTAAAATTGAAAACCCATCATTAAATGTGATTTTATATGTTTCCTTTATTCCTTGTGCGAATACACCAATAACATTATGGGATTTACCGTCACTACCAATAACCTTATCACCAATTTTAATGTCACCGATTTTTTTAGTTCCTGTTGGTGTATAAACTGGTGTTTTTATGGGTAAAAATTTCCCAAGCCCCATATCATCTGCCAAAATAAATCTTCTGGACCCAACAAGTTTTTCTATTGCTTCTTTTTGATGTGAAAGTGGTGGTCTATGATTGTATTTAGAATAATCAATAATAACCTCATCTACCGTTTGTGATTTAATTAAAGATGATTTAGGTACCCAAAACTCAGATAAATTATCTTTTTCAAAAAATTTACCCCAGATATGATATGACTTATCTTTTTCAACAAGTAATTTTTCAATATAAACTTTTTCCGGAGTTTCAAACAAATATCTTTCTTGGGCGAACTTCTTTGCAAAGTAAGGATCTAACTCAACCCATTTACGAGCAACCTTTGGTTTTGTATCAAAATACGCAACAACGTATTCGGCTTGGGTTCTTGTGGGATAAAACTTTTTATTAGTTTCCTTTTTGGTTTTCATATACAAAATATGGTTATTGGCACCACTATATGAATCCAATAAATCAAGAGCTTTGTATTCTATTAATTGTTTTTGTAATTCCAAAATTCAAAGTTATACATAAAAATAATAATAAAAACAATATTTATCAATAAATAAACAAAATGCAGAATAGAGTTCCAATAACAAGATTAGGTAAATTTTTTGGTGATAGTGACTTTAACCTTGAAATAGAAATGGGTCAGGAATGGCTAATTGGTGATATGAACTTCACTTGTGTTCTTTATAAAGTTGATAAATTAAAGACAAAAACAGATGATGTTTATGGTGAAACTGTTTCGGATGGTGTTAAATTTTTACCACCTATTGAATTTAACGCTTTTGTACAAATTGCAACACCAGAAAATAAAAATGTTGGGTCAACTAAAAATGTTCAGTTAGAACCTGGGAACATTACAATTTCTGTTTATTTAAAGACACTTGAAGAATTGGGAATAGATATTGACCTTGGGGATTATGTTGGGTATTATGATTCAGAAAATTTTGTTAGGTATTACACAGTTGTAAATGACGGTAGAGTAATATCTGATTTTAAACATACATATAAAGGTTATCGTCCTTTTTATAAAACAATTGTTGCGGCACCAGTCGGACCTAATGAATTTAGAGCACTTTAATAATGGGTTTACCAAAAAAAATTAAAAAATATATTCCTTTGACAGAATCTAAAACACTTCTACCACGAAGAAGAGAACTTCGTGATATGATAGAAGCGGATGGAACATTTTTACCAAAAAGTTTATTACACGCAGATTTGGATAGGGGATTTTTAGATTTTGTACGTGACGAATTAAAATGTGTTGTTGAGGGTAAGACAATTCCTATGATTGATATTTTAATCACAACACAAAACTGGGCACAATTTACAGAAACTTGGGATTTTCAAAACATAGATAAAAATACTGAACCGCCATTTATTACTGTAATTAGAACACCAGAAGTTAAATATGGTAACAACCCTTCGATAGTTTATACAATACCAAATAGAAGATTATATTTTTACGCTAAAGTACCTACTTGGGATGGTAATAAAAATGGTTACGACATTTACAAAATACCTCAACCGGTTCCAGTTGATATAACCTATACTGTTGCGATTATATGTAATAGAATGCGTGAAGTTAATAAATTTAACCAGACCGTTATTGAAAAATTTTCTTCGTTACAAGCATACCAAACAATTAAAGGACATTACATTCCAATTAAGATGAATAATATTTCTGATGAATCTGTAATGGATTTGGAAAAACGAAAATATTATATCCAAAAATATGAATTTACAATGATGGGTTTTTTAATTGATGAAGACCAGTTTGAAGTTAGTCCGGCAATAACAAGATCGTTCCAGATATTTGAAACTGAAACACCGTATAAGAAAAAAAGACAAAAAAGAAGTCAACCACCAGAGCCTACGGTTTATGATGTTGTATTTCCAGTAACAACTGATGAGGTTGAAGAATTATTCAATTATACATTTAAAATGAGTCTAACTCAATCAAATAACATTAGTTCGTTCCAAGTTTATATAAATGGTGATTATTATGGGAATGATTTAACTGAAATACAAATTAACACAAATGATACAATTTTATTTCAAATTGTTAGATTAGATGCAACCCAACCTGCTAGTTTAGTTTACGTTGAGGCCCTAAATTAATCTTCACCGTATATATCTTTTTTTTCTTTACATTTTTCCAAAATTAAACTTTCTAAAAACTTATACATTTTAAGTCCACGTTTATCACAATATTTTTTTAAGACATCGTGAACGTCCTTATCAATCTTTAAATTTTTTATCTTTTTTGGTTGTTCTGACATTGGTAGAAAAAAGGTAGAAAAAAATCATACCAAAATATAAATAGTTTATAATAAGTAAAGTTTTTAGTGAAAACACTAATATTTATATTAAAATAAATGAATAAATTAAATAAAGACAATGGCTACTAACAGTAAAGTTTTTGTATCACCAGGGGTTTATACATCAGAAGTTGATTTGAGTTTTGTCGCTCAAAGTGTTGGTGTTACAACCTTGGGAATCGCCGGAGAAACAATTAAGGGTCCTGCATTTGAACCAATTTTTGTAAGAAATTTCGACGAATTCCAACAATATTTTGGTGGAACATCACCAGAAAAATTTGTAAACACACAGATTCCAAAATACGAATCTGCATATATCGCTAAAGCGTATCTACAACAATCTAATCAATTGTTTGTTACCAGAATTTTAGGATTATCTGGTTATGACGCAGGACCTTCTTGGTCTATAATGACTAAAGCAAACTTAGACCCAAAGACACTAGATTATTGGTGTTTAAGTGCTGGTACTGTTTTATGTGAACCAGCTTGTGTAATTAAAAAAGAATTACCATTTACAGTTAATTTTAGTGCTTGTACTTTGGAAACTGGTTTTGTTAATTATTTAACAAACTTTCCAAGCGACATTCAAAACATATTAACTTCTTCTTATGAAGAATTTGATGGGGACTTATCTACATTACAAACACAAATTAATGCTTTAATTTCTGATGTTATTAATAGTAGTAACCCAACTGCAGCACAAAATAATTTTATAAGATATTTTGGTTCTATACCTCAAGCTGATTATAATAGTTTATATGCTGGTGGTTACACGGCTGAAACAAATGTTTTTGCTGTTGATAATGTTGTATTCGAAAATTCTGACCCAAGTTCACCACAAAATGATTCTTGGTATTATGCACTATTCCAAAATGCTGGTAATAGTTTATATTCTGGATTTTCATTCTTTACATCGGTTGATAATTTACAACAAACAAATGTATATACAAGTTTGGTAAATCCTTTTAACCCGTTGTTATTACCAACAACAACTACAACAACGACTGGAAATTTTGGTCCTTACAATTTAGTTGTTAGTGTCGCACCAGGATCAATTGTTGTTCAGTTTTGTTTATCATCAACATTACCAGTTCCAAATGACGTAACATTATCATTTGATGCAACAATTGATGTAACAAGTGGATTGCCAATATTAATTAGTGATTCAGTTACAATAGATGCTGGTGAAGTTAGTGGTTGTACAATTGTTAGTTTCCCTAATGATGATTACCAAAGATTAGCAGGTACTGGTTCAATAAGTAATTTAGTATCTAGTGACCCAGCAGAATTAGACCCTAATGATGTAACTATAACTTTACAATTTATTTGTGACCCAATATTACCAACTACAACAACAACTACCGTTCCACCAACACCAAATGTGTGTTTTACAGGTTCAGTTGTTGGTATGATATATTACTATACTGGAACATCGTTTACGGAATACGATGACTTGATTATTACTACATTAAGATCAAGAGGTATTTCACCTTATTCAGACGGAACAAACCCAGTTTATGAAGTAACAGGTGTAACAGATGTTACTATAGATATGACCGGTCAATATAGTGGTGTTCTTAAAAATCCATTTTTACCATTTGGTGTTAATGCTACAAACTATGACGGTACTGATTTTGCTTTTGAAGTTTCACTTTCAAATAACGACGCTAAGAATATTAACAAAGTATTTGGTCGTGGTAACTTTGAAAAACCAAGAACTCAAGTTCCTTTAATGGTTGAAGAATCTTATTTAAACCTACTTAACTATGCTTGGAGTAAAGGTTATATTAGAGGTCTAAGTGCTGAATTAGTTGTTAGTGAAGGTGCTCAAAGTAATGATTTAAGTAGTATTGGTTATTACTTAGAAAAATTCCAATCACCTAGCACACCTTGGGTTGTTTCAGAATTAAGAGGTACAAAAGTTTATAATCTATTTAAGTTTTACACAATTTCAGACGGTAATAGTGCAAACACAGAAGTTAAAATTTCATTAACTGACCTATCATTTAACAATGAAACATTTACTGTTTTAATTAGAGATTATTTTGATACTGATGCTAACCCAGTTGTATTAGAAAAATTCACTAATTGTTCTATGAATCCTCAAGAAAATAACTTTATTGCTAAAAAAATTGGTACATTAGATGGTGAATATGAATTGAAATCAAGATACGTTCTTGTTGAGATGAACGAAGATGCGCCTATTGATGCAATACCTTGTGGATTTGAAGGTTATACATTCAGAGAATATCCAGGTGGAAAATCTCCATTCCCAGTTTATAAGACTAAATATTTTATCCCTGGTGAATTAGTATTTAACCCTCCTTTTGGTTTATCAAGTGGTGGTGACGATGCGTTCACAAGTCCTGGTGATAACATTAGAAGAACTTATTTAGGTCTTAGTTCTTATTGGGGTGTTGATACCGACTTCTTCCAATATAAAGGAAAAAGAAAACCATTTAATCTATGTACTGGGGAACCATTTGATTGGGATTTCAAGACTAAAGGTTTCCATATGGACCAATTTGCGAGTGGTATTACAATTTCAGGTGCTTTCGCATCAAGTGGTACTACAGCATTTGAAGTTGGAGACGCTTCGTTCTCTTCTGAACCAACAGACCCAACAGATCCTTACTACAGATTAAATTCAAGAAAATTCACGGTTATGGTTTATGGTGGATTTGATGGTTGGGATATATACAGAGAATATAGAACAAATGCTGATAAATACACATTAGGTAGGACAGGATTCTTAAATGGTGCTTGTTCTTCTTTAAGATTCCCTAAAGGAAAAGGTAATGGTTTATTTAAACAAATTGCAATCGGTGATGGTTCTGTTGAATATGGAAATACAGATTATTATGCTTACTTATTAGGTATTAGAACTTTTGCTAATCCAGAAGCTGTAAACATCAATGTATTCACAACACCAGGTATTGATTTATATAATAATAGTGATTTAGTTGAAAAAACAATCGATATGGTTGAAAATGAAAGAGCTGATTCATTGTATATCACAACAATGCCAGATTATCAAATGTTCGTTGCATCAACAACTGATGGTGATAACTTTATCTACCCTCAAGAAGCTGTTGATTTGTTAGAAGAAACTGGAATCGATTCAAACTATACTGCAACATATTATCCTTGGGTGTTAACAAGAGATAGTGTTAATAACACACAAATCTATATTCCAGCAACGGCTGAAGTAACAAGAAACTTAGCATTAACTGACAACATTGCATTCCCTTGGTTTGCGGCTGCTGGTTATACTCGTGGTATTGTTAATTCAATTAAAGCCCGTAAGAAGTTAACACAAGAAGATAGAGATGTTCTTTACCTTGGAAGAATTAACCCAATTGCAACATTTGCTGATGTAGGTACCGTAATATGGGGTAACAAAACACTTCAAGTAAGAGAATCAGCACTTGATAGAATCAATGTAAGAAGATTGTTATTACAAGCTCGTAAATTGATTTCCGCTGTTTCTGTAAGATTGTTGTTTGACCAAAACGACCAACAAGTAAGACAAGACTTCTTGAATGCTGTTAACCCAATCTTAGATTCAATTAGAAGAGATAGAGGTTTATATGATTTCCGAGTAACAGTATCTAATGATACAGAAGATTTGGATAAAAATCAGATGGTAGGTAAAATCTACATCAAACCAACAAAATCTTTAGAATTTATTGATATCACATTCTACATTACACCAACTGGTGCGTCGTTTGATGATGTATAATAAATTAAAGGTTATTATAAAGTGGGGGTCATTGATCCCCATTTTTTATTTTATGTAATATTTATTAATATGAATTATAAAAATTTAGTTAGACAAATCATCAATGAAATTATTGATGATGCTCATACACCAGTTATGAAATACTACGCATTTGATTGGGATGACAATCTTATGTATATGCCAACAAAAATTTATTTGAAGGATAGTGAAGGGAAATCAGTGGGTATGTCAACAGAAGATTTTGCCGAATACAGAACAGAAATTGGAAATGAAGACTTAGAATATGAAGGTCATACAATTGTCGGTTTTGATAAAAACCCGTTTAGGGATTTTAGGGTGACCGGTGATAAGAAATTCTTAGAAGATGTGATGAAAGCTCCTACTGGACCTGCATGGTCAGATTTTGTGGAAGCCATAAACAACGGCTCTATTTTTTCAATTGTAACAGCAAGAGGACACACACCAAGTATTTTAAAACAAGCTGTATATAATTTAATTAAAAAAAATATACATGGTATTGATTCAAACCAGTTAGCTAAAAATTTATTAAAGTATAGAAATTTGGCTGATGAAGATAAATTAACAAAGGATCAACTAATTAGATCATATCTTGATATGTGTAGATTTTATCCTGTATCTTTCGGTGAAGGTTCGGAAACAAATCCTGAACAAGCCAAGATTGATGCGATGGAAGAATTTGTAGATTACGTTAAGCTTACTTCAAAGAATCTACAATCAAAAAGTATGATGAAAAATAAAATTAAAAATTACTTTACACCTTTTATTGGATTTTCAGATGATGATGTAAGAAACGTAGAATCTATGAAAAAACATTTTGATAAAAAAGAAGATAATATATTAAAAACTTATTTAACAGCAGGGGGAGAAAAAAAACAGTATTAATATTAATTAAGTAATATTTATAATAGGATATATAATTTGAAAAAAACTGAAAGTAAATAGAAAAATTCCTAATATCGATATATTTATCAAAAAAAGAAAAATAAACATTAAATTAAAAAATAAAAATTATGGCTGATTTATTAATGAAAATGCCAGTTCCTTATGAACCGAAAAGACAGAACAGGTTTATCTTAAGATTTCCTTCTAGTTTGGGAATAAACGAATGGTTTGTTGAAAGTGCTTCAAGACCTTCAATTAAAGTAGGTTCGACAGAAATCCAATTTTTAAACACTTCAACTTTTGTTGCTGGTAGATTTAACTGGGACCCAATTACTGTTAAATTTAGAGATCCGATTGGACCTTCTGCAGCACAAGCACTAATGGAATGGATGCGTTTATGTGCTGAATCTGTAACAGGACGTATGGGTTATGCTGCAGGTTATAAGAAAAATGTAGATTTGGAAATGCTCGACCCAACCGGAGTTGTTGTTGAAAAATGGATTTTAGAAGGTACATTTATGACTGACTTGAACTTTGGTTCTTTATCTTATTCTCAAGATGCAATTGCTGATATTTCAGCATCACTTCGTATGGACCGTTGTATTTTGGTATACTAATTTTATTCAAATATTATTTACTACCCACATAATTTTTTGTTATGTGGGTTTTTTATTTACAAAAAACATAAGTAAGATATTTTTATAATAAAAAAGAATATGGAAACAAATGTTAATGATTACGGACAAATGAATTTTAATTTACCACACGACGTGGTACCACTTCCTTCCGGAGGAATATTCTATCCAAACAAAAAGAAAAGTGTTAAAGTTGGTTACTTAACGGCCGCTGACGAAAATATATTGGTTAATATGGATGGTACTAAATCTATTAAAGAAACGATAATTCTACCATTACTAAGAAATAAATTATATGAACCAGATTTAAGACCAGAAGATTTACTTGATAGTGATATTGAAGCAATATTGTTATTTTTAAGAAATACTTCTTTTGGTCCAGAATACGTTGTTAAAGTAACAGACCCACAAACAGGAAAGTTATTTGATGCTACAATATTATTAGATGAATTAAATATTAAAAAGAATGAAGTCCAACCGAATGAAGATGGTACGTTTACGGTTTTACTACCTAAAAGTAAATCAACAGTAAAATTAAAACCATTAGTTATGCGTGACTATCTTGAAATTGAAAGAGTATTAGATACTTACCCACAAGGTAGAATTCAACCAACTATTACAACAAGACTTAATAAGTTAATCGTTGAATTAGATGGAAAAGCCAATAAAGGTGATATTGCTAAATTTATAGAAACAATGCCAATATCTGATTCTAAATATATTAGAAGTTTTATGTTTGAAAACGAACCTAAACTTGATCTATCAAAAGAAGTCATAGCCCCGTCCGGAGAAAGAGTAGTAGTGTCTATTGCTTTTGGGGTGGAATTTTTTCGGCCTTTCTTTGCAATATAAATTAAGACTCATTGATGAATATATATTCTTAGCTAAGATGATAAAATTATCTTATAGTGATTACCTTATTATGCCAACTTATTTTAGAAGATATGTTATTGACAAATTGGTTGAACAAAATCAAGATTAAACTATTTATAAGATAAAGTAATTAATATTATGTTTACAATAGGTGATGGTAGTGGTCAACTAGAAACTCAACCAAAGGGTAGAACTGGTGAATTTACTACAGGTTCTGATTTTGAAGGCGCATACAAAGGTGCGGCAAAATCCGGTATTAATGCTGTAAAACAAGTAGGAGAACTTTTTGAATTAATCAAAAATAATTTTAAAGATATTTTTGGTCTTGAACAACAATTAGAAAGGTTAATTTATTTAGATGAACAATCAGCAAAAATTAATCAAGCATTAGGTCTTGGAGCACAAAAAGCCGGTGAATTTAGACAATTAGTTGCTGATGCCGGAGCCAAATACGCTGAAATTGGTTTGAAAATGAACCAAGTCGCCGACGACTATATGAACATTTCAAAGTTGTACGGTACAAACATTTCAATTACCGACAAACAACTTTTTGATTTAGCAGCAACAACAAAAGTAAGTGGTGTTGAAATTGGTAAATTAGCTGGAGCATTTCAAGGTGTTGGTGGAAATTTAAGGTCAATACCAGACGAAATGATGAAAGTTGTTAAAACAGCAAAAGAAGCTGGTGTTATTGTTAAAGATGTTGCAGCAAAAGTTGTTGAAAATATGAAGGAAATGAATATGTATAATTTCCAAGGTGGTATAACAGGACTAGCAAAAATGGCAGCTCAATCAACAAAACTTGGTTTTGACATGAAAGGTGTCTTTCAGTTAGCAGAAACGGTTTTTAACCCAGAAGGTGCTATTAAAACAGCAGCAGCAATGCAAAGACTAGGTGTTTCAACAACTGCATTACTTGACCCATTAAAATTAATGGATTTATCAGCAAACGACCCAACAGAATTACAAAACCAAATTGTTACAATGACAAAAGATTTTGTTCAGTTTAATAAACAACTTGGAAGTTTTGAAATAATGCCAGGCGAAAAAAGAAGATTAAGGGAAATTGCAAAAGAACTTAACATAAGTGAACATGAATTAACAAAAATGGGAACAGCGGCAGCCAAGTTAGATTACAATATGAAACAAATCAAATTTAGGTCTGACATGTCTAAAGAAGATAGGGAATTGGTAGCAACTTTAGCAACAATTAACCAAAAAACTGGTATGGCAGAAGTCAAGGTTAAAAGAATGGAAAAAGATGCTGAAGGTAAGGATGTTTGGACTGGTAAATATGATATGGTTGAAGCCGGTAAAGTAACGGGTGATCAATTAGAACTGTTAAGGGAAGAACAAAAGTTGGAAGGTGCAACAATGGAAGAAATTGCAAAAAAACAACTTGGTGAACTCGAAAGACTAAATGCCGTTTTCGATGCAACAAAAAAAGCTACAGCCTATTCCATAACAACAGCAAAACCATCACAAGATTTATATAAAGGAATAACAACTGATACCAGAGAAAAATTATTTCAAGACAAAGATAACCCAAATAAAGATGCAATAATTCCAGAAGAATTTAGAAGAACTGAAAACCAAAGAGAAATGTTGAACGCCCTATCTAAAAAATTTACAACTGAAGGTAAAGATTTAATAAATGAAATAAGTAAGATAAAAGATATAAATGACGTACTTAGTTTATTTACAAATGTTGGAACAGAAATTTTAGAATACTTTACAAAATCTGGTAATTCAGGTTTGTTGGGTGATTTAGAAAAAATGAAATCTTATTTTACTGGTGGTGCTAAACCGTCAAGTACATCAAGTCCATCATCATCAAACGTTTCTAATTCATCGGTAAGTACAAACAATAACGTTTCTACAAATAGTAATACTAATAATAACAGCTCAAATACTAATGTTAATAATACAAATAACCCAAGTTCAAACATTAACTTATCAAATAAAGTTGATTTAACAGTTTCAATGGACCCAGCAATTAGAAATGAAGCTTTGACAACATTAATGAGTGATGCTATCAAAAAATATTATGAAGACCCAAATAAAATGGCTGATTTTATTAAAAAGATTAATGACATTCAAACCAACAATAATTTAATGCCAGCCTTGTACAAACCACAATAAAGTCTTAATTACATTTCAAAAAAATTATTTATAATCTATTTATAAATAAAATTAAAATTAATGCCTGAAAGTTCATTATCGTTCAATTCAACATCCACATTTAGGAATATTCTTATGGGTAGAAATTTACCCCCATATAATGTTCCAGGAGCTTATAGTCCACCATCTGGAAATGTAAATTACGAAGTATCACCAATGAATGATAGTTCAGTCATTGATTCACCAAATGATTTAGTTGGGACTACAGTTCAAGCAAACCAACTATATTCATTAAATGAATATGGCCCTGAAGGTGGTTATAATAATATTATTTCAACAGACGGTGAACCATTACCAGTAACACCAAATCAAGGTGAATATGGCCAAGATGACGCACAAATAGATTTAGTTAATGAATTCTATATTGATTCAGCTTATATAAAAAATATTTATGGCCCAGAAAGTGGATATAAAGATTTAGTTATTATAACTGATAGTTTTAGTAATTTACAATACTTTTCACCGTATGCAACATCTAACGGTAGTGTATTCCAATCGGTACCAATCAACTTTTTATATTCTGTATATAGTCCTTTTGAAATATTGACATCATCAAATCCAACGGGAACACCAGGACCTTTATCACAAGATTCATTGTTAGCACAAATCGGTGCAAAGAAATTAAAAGAAGCTTTTGAAAAAAGAATAGCAGATGAGGTTAACAATACAATTAATAGTATTATTAATTTAGATTCACTACAAGACCCTTTCGAAGCTTCACTTGTTGCAACTGGACAACAGCCACTTATAAATAAAAATTGGAAAATTACAGTTCCAGACAATCCACTATTAGCTGCCGTTTCTTTTGCCAATAGACTAAGTGGTACATATTTTCCTGTATCACTAATACCTGGTGATTATTTTACAAAACCTTTTAAGGGTCAAGATAATCAAACACAAGGTGCTCTTAATGTTGTAAATAATTTAACTGGTGGTGCCTTGGGTTCTTTGTTAGCAACAAGTGAAAACCCATCAGTTTTATTTTTAAAGAATACTGGATATGGGCAAAAATCTGTTTTATTCAAAAGTTTAGATTACAACATTTATAAACCAAAATATGAAAAGGGATTTCTTTTAGGTGTAACAGACGCAATCAATAATTTACTTGGTGCTAATAGTGAACAAGGTGGTGGATATTATGTTGGTAGTGACCAAGCGGAACCATCAACAATTAATTCTCCAGCAAATGAAATCCCTGTTGATAGATTTGGAAGACAACAACAAGGTCCAGTTTATGGTCCAGACACTTTAGGTAAGTTATACGAAGGAAATGAAAGTAAAATTAAATTTGGTTTACCAGGTAAACCATATTCCAACCAAGGAGGAATTACTGGACAGTTTATTTGGACATCACCAAAATATAAAGATAATATAGGATTTAAGGTGGCACCTGGTGGTGACCCAGTACAACCACAAGATCAAGAATTTGACGCGGTTAAAGGTGAATTTAATGCGGATACAGAGTCTTCTGGATTTGAATTCAAAGGAGGTTCAATATTAGATAATACACAAAGACTAATAAATTCTGCCGATAATGTTATTGGTGCAAAAAGACTACAACACGTTGGAAATGCAATTAACCAAATTTCAAAAGTGTTCAACGATGGATATAAAGAAATGACCAAAGGTTCACAAGTGATTGCTTATTATGATAGTGTTACTGATTCTGAAACAATAGGTATTGAAGGAACAGAAGTCGGAAGAGAATATTGTAGAGTTTTCCAAAAAGATACACCGTATTTAACATATGCTGACTTACAAAAAACAGATGGTATTACAACGGCAGGAAGAAAATTCCACAATTCTGTTTTAGATAATACATATAATTTAAATATCGCACCATTACGAAATCCTGGATCAACAAATATTTTTGACCAAAAAGTAAAAAAATATATGTTTTCTTTAGAAAACCTTGCATGGAGAACATCAAGTGAACCAGGATACACATATGATGATTTACCGGTATGTGAAAGAGGACCAAACGGTGGTAGAATTATGTGGTTTCCACCATATGATTTAACATTTAGTGATTCATCAACCGCCAACTGGAACCCAACATCTTTTCTTGGAAGACCAGAACCAATTCACACATATAAAAATACAACAAGAACTGGGTCAATATCTTGGAAAATTGTTGTTGACCACCCAGCTATGATGAATACAATTGTTAGAAAACAATTGGATAGATTACCACCAGACCAAGTTGATTCAATTATGGATTCATTTTTTGCTGGTTGTGTAAAATATGATTTATATGATTTAGCAGCAAAATTTAATACAATACCTGTAAATCAATTATATGAATACCAAAAGTTATTGGCAGACCCAAGATTAACAGACGAAGAAAAATATGGAATTTTAGATGAAATTCCGACAAACCCAGAACCAGTAATAGATGGTAATACTGGTGGAGATGGTGTAACAATTGCTGGAACCGGTAATAATGTTAACCAATCGACAAACAATTCAAACGTAATTTCAAACACAAATATTGTTACAGACCAACAACAAGAAATAACAAAAACAGAATTAAAAGAATTTGAAGGTTTTGGTTTTTATTTCGATAATGATTATCCATTTGGGTATGGAAGTTATGCAACTGAAGTTCCTGATAGTCAAGATTACGAATATTGGTCTAACATTTATTTAGGTAGAAAAACTGTATATGCTGGAAATTCAGCACCAGCAAAAGTTAATAGTGGAGGTAGTATATTTACAAGACAAGAAGTAATACCATTTTTTGACCAAGTAATAATAGGTAATTTTCAAAAAATTAAAAATGAATTATTACCAAAACTTAAAGAAATTATAATTGACCAAGGTGGTAAAGTTACTTTGGAATTACAAGGCTCGGCTTCAGCACCAGCTTCAGTTGGATATAATGATAATTTATCACAAAGAAGAAATGATTCTGTTAAAAAATGGTTTTTAAAACAAAAACTTGATGGTAAAACAATACAAAGTTTAGTTACAGGAGATAAAATTATTTTTAAATATAAAGCAAGTGGTGAACAATACATTATACCGCAAACAAATAATGGTGCTGGTAAAGGTGTTAACTGTACTAATAATATAAAAGATGTTAACTTAAACGCTGTCACAAATAATTCACAATGGTATAGTGTACCTGCAATGGTCTGTCGTAGAGTTGGTATTGATAAAATTACAGTTGAAACACCAGTACCAACAACCACAACAACAACTACACAACCACCACCACCCCCAACAACAACTACAACAACAATACCTGAACCACCATTAACTGCGGTCACAACATCAACAACAACTGTTGATATAGTTCCAGTACCACCGTTAGTAACACCAAAACCAATTGACCCAGCAAAAAAAATAAAAGAAGGTATTTCTAAAAAAGTACTTAGATTTTTATTTTCTGAGTGTGATTATTTTGACTTGATAAAAGAAGACCAACCAATGGTTCTTGCTAGTATCCAGGACAAAATAAAATATTTTAGCCCTGCTTTCCATTCTACAACACCAGAAGGTCTTAATGCTAGATTAACATTTTTAAATCAATGTGTTAGACCTGGGCAAACAATCCCAGTAATTGGTCCAGATGGTAAACCTAAATATAATGATGCTAGAAATACTTCTTTTGGTACACCACCAGTCTTGGTTTTAAGAATCGGTGATTTCTACCATACCAAGATTATCCCAACACAGTTACAAATATCTTATGAACCATTAATTTATGATATTAATCCGGAAGGTATTGGTGTACAACCTATGATTGCAAAAGCTTCATTAAGTTTTGATTTTATTGGTGGACACGGTCTTGCAGAACCAGTAGCACAATTACAAAACGCACTTTCATTTAATTTTTATGCTAACACTGAAATTTATGACGAAAGATCTGTACCAACAGAAAGTACAAAAGAAAAAGACGAAAAACTTGTTGCACAAATATTATCAGTAAAAGAAACACCACCACCACCAATTCAAGTAACAAGTGCTGATGTACCAGATAATGTTACAAACCCTGGTGGGTCAACAATTGGTAAAATACTTAGTACAAATTCTTTTGATAATGGTAATTATGAAGAAGGTGAAATAGAATATACCGACATTTTTAAAGAATTATCCGACAAAACTAAAAATTATTTTACAACTATTTTTGACCAATTAAAAACAATCAACAATGTTACTAATTATGCCTTCATCCAATATTCATATCTGAATACAAAATATTTCAAAGGAAGATTAGCACAATATGATACAGAATACGAAGACACTACAATTTTTGGTAAAACAATTAAAACAGAGGAGATTATTACTAAACAAATAAAACAAGCTATAAAAGATGTAAAAGATGATTTAAACCCAATTGTTCTAAAAGTAAAAGAAAATCCTATAGGTTTTCCAGATTCAGCAATAAGACAACTTAAAAATAAATTAATTGATTTACTTTCTACTAGAGAAGATGAAATCAATGAGGTTTTAATTGGACCACAAAATGAAATTACAAAATATCAAGAAGATTATGTACAAACTTTTAGAAAGTTGGATTTAGTTGATAAAAAAATAGATGGTTATAAATTAGATACTGGTAAATATAAAGTTTATAATTTGGATTTGTTAGACTCAGTAACTGGTGATACATTTTCTGATATTTCAGATAATTATCAATACAAAACAAAAAATATACTTTTAGATTATCTTTTTGATTTAGAAGATAAAACTGTTATTGATTTATCAACACTTAATCAAGAAAATGATTATACACCAATTTTAGAATCAAAGTTTGAAACATCCGAAGAAGAAAGATTTTATCTAATAATGTCACAAATATTTACAGACGATGCAAAATACCAACCATTTGTTGAAAGTTTAATGACAGAATTGGTTAAGAAAAACACTTTTATGGAAATTGATATAAGAGAAATTTGTGAAAAATTAAAAACTGTGTATGTTGAAGAATATGAGACTGAGAAAAAAATATTAAATGATTTTGAAATTAGTGAAACATATCAAATATATAAAAACTATAAAATAGATCCGTTCCCAACAACATTGAAATATTCAACTAAAAAAGATAATAACTATAAAGATAACGAAAAACTATTGAAACAAACTTATTCTGATAATAATATAAACAATGATAATACATTTAATGACAAAATAACATTTAATTAATATGGCACAACAATATTATAATAGATACGCAATGTTTTTACAAAATGGTCAACAAACAGTTGTCCCTTATGTGAATTTACCTTCAAAACCATCTGATAAAAAACATATATACAGATTTGGTCAATCAAGATTAGATAAAATTTCACAACAATATTATAACAGTCCTTTATTTGGTTGGTTAATAATGCAAGCAAACCCAAGATATACCGGTTTAGAAAGTAATATACCAGACGGTGCTGTATTGACAATTCCATATCCGTTACTAACTTCTGTACAGGAATATAAAAGTGCAATAGATAACCATTTCTTTTATTATGGAAGATAACTCAGAAAATATATTAGTTGAATTTGACTATCAAAACATATCAGTAATAGACCCAAATAAAGTAATAGATACTGATGGAAAAATAAAAGATAGATTAATTCGACACGAAGATTTGGTTATGTACGCAAACTTAGAATGTGCTGTACTACCAAGAACAAAATTAGCTGTTGGTGTCCCAGCTAATGAAGCAGTCAGAACAATTTCTGTTGGTAAAATTAATTTTTTAAATCCAGGATTCAAACAATTCTTAGATACAAATTGGTCAGATGAATTAACTGGTAAGGGAACAATAGAAGGTAAAGGTGTTAACCAACCAAAAATAACAGTAACACAAAATCCAAATCTATCCGATGATTATTACATAAATCAGACATTATATTCAAATGGTGATGAAGGTGCTGTAGATAATGGATTACTAGGTATAACTCAAATAAATATTGATTATGGATTAGAATTTTTACCAACAATATCAATAACATTTGAAGATGTTAAGGGTAGAGCATTATTTGAAGCTGGAAATAATTCACCTTATGCTGCGTTTTTTCAATTACCATACCCAATTTTTTATTTAACAATAAAAGGTTATATTGGTAAAGCAGTGAGATTACCATTAATGTTACACACATTTACTAGTTCTTTTGACCCGTCTTCACATAATTTTAGAATTAATTGTCAGTTCTATACTTACAAATACACAATCATGAATCAAGTTAGTTGGCCTGCAATGTATGCCGTACCATCTATGTACCAACTTTCAATCACTAAACCAACAACAAAAACAACAAATTCAAGTGGCGGAAATTCACAAACAGAAACGGTTACAAGTAGTTTAGGTTTACAAAAAATGAAAGAACTATATCAAGAATATAAAGCAAAAGGTTTAATTGATGATAATTTTCCAGAAATAACAATACTACAATTAAAAGAAAAACTAGAAAAATTAATAACAATAATTGAAGAAAAATTTAAAAAACAAAATTTAGATATACTAAATAAACTTGAAGATTATGTTGAAAAATTTAATGAGTATCAAAGTCAAATATATTACTATTCTGGACTTGATTCTTGGAAAAATAGATGGTTTGATGATGAAAATGTTTTTATAAAAAATGATAAAGAAAAAACCGTTCTATATAAGTACAAACCAGAATTTAACGACCCACAACAAAAACCAAAAGCAATTACAGATTTAGATGGTATAATTAAAAATTATAATAATTTACTAACATCAAATACTGCTGTCGGAAAAGATATACCAATACCAATCCAGATTGGTACATTTTTTCAAAACGTAAATATTAGTGACATTAACATATCTGAAACATACAAAAAAAGAATTGGAAAAACTTTTTCTGGTTTGACTACTAGTGAAGAATATATAAAATATCGAAATGACCTTAATAAAGAAATTACCGATTATTCAAATGTTGGACAATATCCAGGGTTAACATTTTTTGAAGGACCAAAGTCTTTTATTGAATTAATGAAGAAGGTCAAAGAAAAATATGATATTAAAAAGAAAGAAATTGAAGAAAAAATAACAAAAGACATACAAAACGAATTTTCAAATCCAACAAACGGTCTAGGTTTCCAACCAACAATTAGAAATGTTTTGGCTGTATTTTTTGCACAAGGTGAAGCGTTTTTACGAATGTTAGATGATGTTCATACAAAAGCTTGGGATTTAAGAAATGATGATAATCGAAAAAAAGCGGTTTTTAATACAAGTACAACAGTACAAAGTGTTGATGTTAAAAATTCTGAACTCGATTCTCCAGTATATCCTTGGCCACAAATAATTAAAGAATCATTTGAAGAAGGTAAAGAAAAATATGTATTATCATATCCTGGCGATGACGATTTAGCCTTTCAATTTAATGCTTATAATCCAGAAATTTGGCCAGAAGTACAGTTTGTTGAAGAATTTTTAAGGGGATACACACAAGTAACACCACCAAAATTTGATAATGGACCTACTGGAAATTTCTTAGAAAGACCAAATAGATTTAGTTTTAACGCAACTGAATTTACAATTGGTAATGATGTTTATCAAAACACTGAAGAAGTAAAATTTTTCTATGAAATATATGAAAGAATGTTAGTTAATTCATTCTATTCAAAGTTCAATAGAAAAAGTATCAAAGATAATAATATACAACAATATGTTGGTGAATCAGAAACAACCGATATATTAAAAGCAATAAGTGATGACAACCCATTTATTAGTCAAAAATTAAAACAATATAATATTAATTCATCAATTTATGGAGGATTTTTAAGACATATATCAAATCAAGGCGAAGGACAAGCCTGGCAAAATTTTATTCGTGGAATTATAAACACACCTTATTTAAAAAATGATACAGACGTTTCATTTTTTATGTATAAAGGTTCAATACTAGACGAAGATAAAGCACTACCAAATGTTGGTTTAACAAACGAACAACCAGTTATAAATTATTTTGGCGGTTCTGTAATTAATGATGATTATGATTTTACTGATTTATATCCATTAACCGATTTAGATTGGTGTAAAGATTATTTAGCAAATGGTGAAGCAATACAATCTAAAATTGATGTTTTTAAGACTAGCGATACATTAGAATATAACAAAACAATTAAACTTGTTAAAAACAAAGAAAATCTTTCACCTATTGTAAATTTTAATTACAAAAGTAGTGTATTTGACCAAACATTGAATTTACAAAATTTAGAAACTTTTTACAAAGAAAGAAAAATTAAAGATCAATACACTACGGAAGGTAATTTGTATTATGAAAATTATGATGGTAAACTTGTTGCAAAACAAACAACATCTATGTTTAACACACCATATTTTGCAAATGCAATACAAAAAGGTTTATACGAATTTAGATATAGTTTGATTGAAAAATCACCATACAAAGCGGCATCCTATTTATTTTTAAATAGTTTACCACTAGCAACATTAAGAGATAAATATAAAACATACAATTCAGATGGTTCTGTAACAACAAATAGTTATATACTTCCTTCTTTAAAAAAGTTTGGTGCTATTCACGAAGTACCATATGCTTGGGTTTTAAAATATGGTGGAATTTGGCATAGATATAAAAAATTCAAACTTGATGGTGTTGACATATTAGATGGTATTTGGGAAAATACTGATTATATTGGTAACTATGATCCGGCATTTTCATCAACAACCACACAATATAATATACAAGTTGAAGGTACAAATTATGATATAGTTCTGGATGGTGTAAACACTTCTGGACCTAATCAAAAAACAATAATAAACACAGGGTTCTATCCTAAATTACTTGACGATTTTCACGTTTTTTTAAAAGGAACTAAATTATTTAGTCAAACATCAAATATTGAAGGGACTTACTACGTTACCGGAAGTACATTAGAAGTTGTTTCTTTAAACTTTGTAGCTTTAGAACCAGGATTAATTTTGTCCGGATCAACCTTAGCACCCGCTACAACAATAATACAACAATTAACTGGCACCTCTGGAAGTACTGGAACATACATCATTAGTCCCGTTCAGGGTATTGTGGTTTCTCCACCAACTAATGCACAACCATTCATTGTTACAAATAAACCAATACCTGGATATCAAAATTCAAATATACAAAACGCAATAAATGAAGATTTTAGAATGATACCAACAACAAGTGCTTTAATAAATAAAGGACCTGGTATTCTATCACCAAATAGTTCTTTAATTTGTTTACCTTGGAGTTGTTATACGTTAACACCAGATAAAAAATCTATATTTACACTACCATCTTTTGGCTCAAATATTAATCAAGCAAAACAAGAATGTTTTAATAGTAATGGTAGTATGAAAATTGATATAAGTAATAATCCTGCACTTCACAATGGTGCTGTAAGATTATTTTGGAAAGCACCAAACTATGGTTATTTTGATAATTCAAAACTTGCAAAACCACAACCAGACGAATACATCAAAGAAATATTTACCAATCAAGAAGAACAAGAAAACTTTGGTGTTTTTGGTGACTCAACAAAATATTCAAAAATCAGTGAATTGTTTACAACCTTCACACCTGAAATTTTAGACCAATTTGAAAAACAATTTTTATTATTTAGTAAATCTGTTTATGATTTTGAAAGTAATTTACAACCAAGGGAAGAAGAAATAACAGTCGAAGAAACTTATGAAAACTTCCAAGGTTTAATGAGGACAATGTTTAAAACAATAAATCCAGAAGGGTTAACAGGTTCAGCATTGATAAATGAAATAACGGAAAATCAAAAAAAGTCTTTTCAAAAAACAATAGAAACATTTATGGATTACCAAGTTGTGTTCAAATACGGTAATCCTTCTAATTTTGATAAAAAAATGTTTTATTCATTTTCAACAGACTTTATTCAAGACCCATATACCTGGGCAGGATACGTACAAAATTCACCCGGAATTTTACCAACACAAGGTGGAACAATAACTCTTGCACAGTCTAAAACACAAAGTCCAGAAACTTGGAAAGCTTTAGAAACATATGTTGGTTTTTCTGAAATACCAGAATTGGAATATACAAATAATGGTTCATATATTACAGATTTCTTCATTGATATGGATATGGAATTTACGGAAAACAATGTAAAATTCTATGCACCAATGATTAAATTGTACGCAACACAAAAATTAAAAGACCCAACTTTAACGATGAATAAGTTTTTTGGACTTATGAATAGTTACATCAAAGATGGTGAAACATATTTAAATTTAATTTTAGATAACACTTTGACATCTGTTAGAAACAAGTTAGGTAGTGTGTCAATTAAACAAAATCAAACTGGTGTAAAATTTAAAGAATATCTTGGTGAAATATCAAGATATGAAACATGGGATATGTTTAAAACAATAAACGATACTTGGATTTCTGGGGCAGATTTAAGAAGTAAAACACTTTTTGAAGATGTTTTACTTGTTGATAGAGCAAGTCGAGATGTAGGCCAAAAAATATTTGTAGACATCTTTTTATTGAAAGATAGGATTAGTCAATGGTTACCTTCAAATAATATGCTAGGAATTGTAAATACAATATTAACTGATAATCGATTTACATATTGGATTTTACCAGCATATGCTAATTTTTATAATGTACAAGATGTGTCTAAAAACCCAAACCCAAGACCAGAAGGAACTTTAGAATTTGCAAAAACTCTATTTGGAACACACACAACTGTCGATTACAGAGAAACTGGTGCTAAAATAGTTGCGATGTACGCCCATGTAGACAGTAAACATTTAGCAATGAATACAAATGCGGATTATAGATTTAGGGATGATGCTTTTGATTTAAGAAGGGCAAGTGATAATCCATTACTTGAAAGTCAAGAAGGAAAAACAAATTGGGACAAATCAAATAAGGTTGTTGGGTTTAACGTCGATTTTGGACCACAAAACCAACAAATTTTTAAACAAATTGATATTGGTCAAGACGTTGGAGAACCAACAGCAGAATCTCTCCAAATGTTAAATCAAATGGCAAATCAATCAAGAAACAGAACAAGTGCTTCACAAAGTGTTTCATTATATAATATCTATAGAAATAGAAGTTATAAATGTTCAATAGATATGTTAGGTTGTGCGTTAATACAACCAACAATGTATTTTAATCTTAGACATATTCCAATGTTTAGTGGTCCTTATATGATTACAAATGTAAGTCATAGAATTAGTGAAAATGGTTTTGACACTTCAATTGAAGGTCAAAGACAACCTTTTTATAGTATTCCAGCAATTGATTCATTATTACAATCATTAAGTACAAATATTTTAACAACAATTAAAGAAAGAATCAAAAAAGAAGAAGACGCAAAAAAGACAACAGAAACAAACAACGTAATAAAGGAAACGTCTGACGCTACAAATAAAGTACAGGAAAATAATAAACCAAAACCAAGTGAAGTACAAAATTGTTCTACAGCATTAGATTCGGCATATACAAATTATACAGCAACAACACCAAGTCAAACTGTAATAACAGTTGGAAACGCTTATAGCAAAATAACAGAAATTGTTAATCAGTTTGCACCGCAAGGCGTAAACCCACAACAAGTAAGTGCATTTATTAATACGTTCTTTTCATTGATTTATATTAATAGTAAAAATGGTGAAAGTTTTTCAAATTATAATAATAATTTTTCATCGGTACCATTGAATGTAAATTACGGTGAACCAGCTAAAAAATATTTTAATAATAGTTATGTTTGTTTGAGTTCAAACGGAACACAAAGTCCTTTCGCGGTATTTAGTGATTTTGAATCGCATATAAAATTTTTAGTTGATAAATATAAAGATAAGATTTTAGGATCACCAATTATTAGTATCACACCAGATTCTGAAGTAAACAAAAAATCATATATTGATGCTATTGCCGAATTTATTGTTAATAAGTTCCCAACCGAAAAGAATGTTTGGACATCATTAACTGAACAAGTTAAAAAAGAATACATACAAAAAGTTACAGAAGCAATTACATTTGTTTTATCTAATCAACCAAAACCAGTTGTTCAACCACCACAAGAGCCTGAAATTCCGATATTCTTATTTGAACCAAAATTACTTCCTGCTAGTATTGGAAAAATTGTAAACGGTTTAATAATTAGCTTAAATCCTGAAGCCGACAAAAGAAAAATATTTTATGTCAGTATAATTCTTGCCTCAACATCTATTTGTGCTGGAACAGGGCTATATAATCTTGGAACAGAATACGTATCAAGTGACGGACAAACATTTAATATGACTTTTAATCAAATTTTTGATCAATTTGGATGCTTAGAAGAACCAATTAATGATCAAGTTGGTAAGTATTATTTACAATTTCAGATGTACTCAACCCCAATTAAAAGTGATGGTAGTCCAGACCGAACAAGAGAAGATTATTATAAAATATTTAAATTAAATTTCGAATTCAACCAAAGCGGTACCCCAATTTTAATACAAAATTAAATTTTTTATCTTTGATAGATATTTATAAATAAATAAAAAATATGAACACAAAACTAATATTGGATAATTACCTAGGTAAGAACACAAGAATGTCGGAAAAAGACGCTGGTAATGGATTTAAAGAAGTATGTGATTTAGATACTGGTGATTGTTATACTGTTAGAATGAAAGATGGTCTAATTGAAAGAGTTGATAATACAATGAAACAATTTAAAAAAATTCAGGTCGAAACAAAATCTGGAATAAAAACATTATTAAACGGATAAGATGAGTGTAGAACAAAAAATTATTGAAGAAATTGCAAGATACAATAGTATCAACAAATATATTATGGAACAAGTTCCACCACCACCAGCAGGTGAAGATTTGGGAGCACCACCCCCTCCAGGAGGTGAAGCACCACCAGCAGGAGCAGCACCACCACCAGAAGGAGCAGCACCACCACCAGCAGGAGCAGCACCTGGAACACCAGCTCCACCCACAGAAGGTGAACCAGTTGATGTTGAAGCTGATGCAGACGTTGAAGAAATTGGGGCTGATGAAGAAGGTGGAGAAGAAGAAATTGATATTACAGATCTTGTTGACACACAAAAAACTATGGCCGACAAACAAGAAGAATATTTTAACAATTTATTTTCACAACTTTCAAACCTAGAATCAAAACTTGGTGAAATGGATCAGTTAATTAATAAAATAAATTCACTTGAAACTAAATTTGACCAATTTAGACCAAAAACACCAGAAGAAAAACTTGAATTGAGAAGTTTGGATTCGGGCCCTTTTAAACAAAAATTATCAGATTTTTTTGTAGATAAACAAGAAGAAATGAGACAAACTGGTAAAAACGAATATGTTTTGACTAGTGATGATGTTGAAGAATATTCACCTGAAGAAGTTAAAACATCTTTTAACGACTATGAAGATGAAGAAGGAAATAATATGGGCTAATATTTAAGGTAGAAAAATACTACCTTAAATTTTTACTTATTGACTGCGACACAAATTTTAATTATATTTTCTATTGTAAACTTTTAATAAATAATATATATGGCGACAAACAATGTTTTAGATGCAGTTTTGGCTCAGTATGAAAGCTCAAAACAAAGTGGTTCTTCTTCCACTTCAAAAATGTCTCAAGAAGAAAGAATGAAAAAGTATTTTGCTGCAATACTTAAAGACAATGAAAAGCAAGCACAAAAAAGAATCCGAATCCTACCTACATCGGACGGTTCATCACCATTTAAGGAAGTTTGGTTCCATGAAATCTTGGTTGATGGTAAATGGCAAAAGTTTTTTGATCCAGGAAAAAACGACAATGAACGTTCCCCTTTGAGTGAAGTTTATGATGTTCTTATGTCAACTGGTAAAGAATCAGACAAAGAACTTGCAAAACAATACAAACCTCGTAAGTTTTACATTGTTAAAGTTATTGACCGTGATAACGAACAGGATGGTGTTAAATTCTGGAGATTCAAACACAATTACAAACAAGAAGGAATTTTTGATAAAATTATTCCTATCTACAAAGCAAAAGGTGATGTTGCTGATGCAGATAAAGGAAGAGACCTTATTCTTGAATTAACTAAAGCAAAAACACCAAAAGGAGCATTCTATACTGTTATCCAAACAGTTATGTATGATGACCCATCTCCAGTTCACGAAGATGAAGATACAATGTCAGAATGGATTGCAGACGAACTTACTTGGGAAGATGTTTATTCTAAAAAACCTACGGAATATTTAGAAGCAATCGCTCGCGGTGAAACACCAAGATGGGATTCAGATGCTGGAAAATACATCTATTCAAACACAGAAGAAGTTGAAGTTTCTATGGGTGGTAAATCTAAACCTCAAACAAAGGTTGAAGACCCACAGGCAAATGATGAAATCGACGAAGAATTACCATTCTAAATTTAATTAAAAATATGTGGGTATATTGGTATACAATGTACCCACTTTTTCTTATCTTTTTAAAAAAAATATATGGCAATTAAAAAAACAGATTTTAGTACTCTAAAGAAAAAATTCTCTTCAGATGCAAAATACAAACCACAAAGATATTTTGATTTAGGACCAGCATTTTTGGATGCTGTAGGACTTCCAGGTCCCGCTATGGGACATATCAATATGTTTCTTGGACATTCAGACACGGGAAAAACAACTGCACTTATAAAAACGGCAGTTGATGCTCAGAAAAAAGAAATACTACCAGTTTTTATCATCACAGAACAAAAATGGTCTTTTGATCACTCGAAACTTATGGGGTTTGAATGTGAAGAAGTTGTCGATGAAGAAACTGGAGAATTAACTTGGGATGGTTTTTTCTTGTTCAATAATAATTTTAGTTACATTGAACAGATTACAGATTACATTAATGATTTATTAGACGCACAAGAAAAAGGTGAATTAGATTATTCACTTTGTATTATGTGGGATTCAGTTGGTTCAGTTCCTTGTAAAATGACATATGAAGGTAAAGGTGGTAAACAACACAATGCTTCAGTTCTTGCCGATAAAATTGGTATGGGTATTAACCAAAGAATTTCCGGATCAAGGAAAGCAGATTCAAAATACGAAAACACATTAATTATTGTTAATCAACCTTGGGTTGAATTACCTGACAATCCATTTGGTCAACCAAAGATTAAGGCTAAGGGTGGTGAAGCAATTTGGTTAAATTCATCTTTGGTGTTTCTATATGGAAATCAAAAAGGTGCTGGAACCACAAAAATTACCGCAACAAAAGACAAAAGAACTGTTAAATTTGCATCGAGAACAAAAGTATCTGTTATGAAAAACCACATCAATGGACTTGGTTTTGAAGACGGAAAAATTATTGTCACACCACACGGATTTTTACCTGGAAAAGACGCAACAGAAGAAAAGAAATCTATTGAAGATTACAAAAAAGAGTATGCCGAATATTGGAAAAATATTATTGGTGTAGATGGTGAATTTGATTTAAAAGAAGAAAAAGTTTATGAACAAGAATAAATTAAAAGTAGTATCATTATTTTCAGGTTACGGAACACAAGAACTGGCACTTAAATATATTGGTGTTGATTATGAAAATGTAGCAAATTGCGACAATTTCAAACAAGCAAATGAGTGTTATGATGTTTTACACACAACAACAAATGGTAATCTTGGAGATATTAGAATGATTGATGAAAATAATTTTCCAGAATGTGATTTATTAACATATTCATTTCCTTGCCAGGACATTTCGATTTCTGGTGTACAAAGAGGAATCAAAGAAGGAACAAGAAGCGGGTTATTATTTGAAGTTGAAAGATTGTTAAGTGCTAATAGACCAAAGTTTCTATTGATGGAAAATGTTAAAAATCTAATATCAAAAAATCACATAGACAACTTTCAAAAACACATCTATTTTTTAAGAGGTCTTGGATATAGTTCATACTGGAGAGTTCTTAACGGTGCTGATTTTAGTTGCCCACAGAATAGGGAAAGAGTTTTTATGATGTCAGTTTTAAATAGTAGTGTTGATGAGGTTAAAGAAAAGATGATGAATGTTGACAACTATAAAAGAACAAGAGTACCTATGAAATCTCATATTGAACAAAATTTTGACGAATCATTAATTATTAATTGTGCTTTCACACCACATACACCAAAAAAACATACAATTTGTAAATTAGCCGGAAGAAGAAATGATGTTAAATATGATCAAGCAAGAAGAATTTATTCTGTTGATGGATGTTCACCCTGTCTAACAACAAGTGGTTCACCACAAATTTTAACTGAAAATGGTAGAGTAAGAACCATTACTGCAAGAGAAGGTTATAGATTTATGGGTGTTAGAGAACAAGATATTAATTTACTACTAACAACTTCGTTATCAAACACAGCACACGTTTCTTTAGCCGGTAACTCAATCTGTGTTCCAGTTATGGAAGCGATATTTTCAGAATTCTTTTCGGAGTATATCGTAAAAAAAGAACCAATATTGTCAAATCCTTTTATTGACGAATTTAATGACTAAGACACTTTTAGTTGATGGTAATAACCTTCTGAAGATTGGATTTCACGGTGTTAGAAACTTTTTTAATAAAGGGGAACACGTTGGTGGTACTTGGCATTTTTTAAACACACTAAGAAGGTTTTTAGAAGAAAATAACTATAATAAAGTTGTTGTTTGTTGGGATAGTGAAACAGGTTCTTCACAAAGAAGAATTATATATCCAAAATACAAACTTAATCGAAAACAAAAAGACGAAGACGATTTTAAAGAACAATCTTTTATTACTCAAAAAAATAGAGTAAAACAATACCTAGAGGAAATGTTTGTAAGACAATTGGAAGTAGAACAATCGGAGGCCGACGATTTAATTGCTTATTATTGTCAAATTTCTGAAGATGAAGATAAAACAATATTTTCTTCTGATAGAGATTTAACGCAATTAATTTCTGAAAAAGTAACAATATATTCACCCCAGCAAAAACGATATTATAAAAATGGTGATAGAATCAAAATCTATGAATCCGAAATACCACATTATAATGTTAAAACCTATAAAATATTAACTGGTGATAGTTCGGATAATATTGATGGTATTTTTTATTTGGGTCAAAAAACATTTATAAAATTGTTCCCAGAAATACTTGATATAGAATTAAAATATACAGATATTTTAACAAAAACAGAAAAGTTACTTTTAGAGCAGAAGGGAAATGTTGTTTTACAAAATTTACTCAGTGGTAAAACCAAAGAAGGGATATTTGGAGAAGAGTTTTTCACAATTAATGAAAAAATAGTGGACTTAGCTAATCCACTTATTTCAGACGAAGGAAAAGAATTAGTAAAACTGTATTACTCAGAGTCATTGGATCCAGATGGTAGAGGACACAGAAATCTAATTAGGATGATGATGAATGACGGATTTTTCAAGTTTCTTCCAAAGGGTGATGATGCTTGGGTAAATTTTTTAAAACCATTTTTAAAACTATCAAGAAAAGAAAAAACAAATTTTAAAAACAAAATAAAAAAGTAAAAAAATGAGAAATCAAGAAGTAACAAAAGTAGAATTTCTTTTAATGTGTAATGACAACATCGTTGTACAAAGATTCTTTAATGTGAAAGGATTCAACAAAAATGCACATAAATCAGAACAATTCTATGATTACATTAAGTCATTTTGTAATGGACTACAATATGATTTAAAAATGAGGTCCATAGTTTATATGTTAGATAACCAATATGAAATTATGGAGAACCCGGAAGTGTTAAACACATCCATAACAGAAGGTTACGAAATTTTTAACCTTTATATTAAGGTAGAAAATATGACAATTTGTCAGAGGTCATTTGATGCAAAAGTATACCCCCCAAAGGTCAGATATACCGTAGACCTACGACCAAAGCTGAAAAGTGTACTGTCGGAACTTACTGACATTTTTTCAGGTAAAAAATTTAATTATTTTTATCCACAATTTATTCAAAACTAATAGTATTTATCATTACTGATAGGAGGAAAAAATTATGGCGACAAACAAAAACTTTGAATATCTTGGGAACAATTTTCAAATACAATTACTTAATCAAATCATTGTAGACAAAGACTTTTCACATTCGATTATTAATGTAATCGAAAACAGTTATTTTGAAAACAAGTACTTCAAAATTATCATTCAAATGATAAAAGAATACTATAAAAAGTATGATCACACACCATCATTTGATACTTTAGAACAAGTCGCAAAATCCGAATTACAACAAGAAACTGCGGTTAAGGTAGTTCTTGATACAATTAAAAAAATCAAGTCTTCACCTATTGATGGAGTGGATTTCGTACAAGAAAAGGCACTTAAATTCTGTAAACAACAAGAATTACAGAAGGTAATGAAAAAGGCTCAAAAAATTATTGACGGTGGTGAATTTGAAAACTACGACACCCTTGAAGAATTAGTAAGAGAAGCATTACTTGTTGGTTCAAAAGACACTAGTACTATGGATGTCTTTTCAAACCTAGACCAAGTCCTTGACGATGACTACAGACATCCAATTCCAATAGGTATACCAGGAATTGATAGATTGTTAAAAGGAGGGCTCGCAAAGGGTGAGATTGGAGTTATATTAGCACCAACTGGTGTTGGTAAATCAACAATACTTACAAAGATTGCAAACCATGCCTTTAATCTAGGATTTAATGTCTTACAAATATTTTTTGAAGACAACCCAAAGGTTATACAAAGGAAACACTTCACACTTTGGACAAAGATTCACCCTGACGAATTGTCAGAAAAAAGAGAATACGTGATGAATAAGGTAAAAGAAATCGAAAGTACAATGGAAAATACTTTAGATTTGAAAAAACTACCATCCGATACAAAGACAATGCTGCAAATTAAGAATGAAATAAGAAAAATTATTGCAGATGGTACAAAAATCGATATGGTTATTTTGGACTACATTGATTGTATAGTTCCAGACAAAAACCTTGGGGATGAATGGAAGAGTGAAGGCTCAGTAATGAGGGGTTTCGAGGCTATGTGTCACGAATTAAATATTGTTGGTTGGACCGCAACACAAGGTAATCGTTCATCAATTTCTTCGGAAGTTGTAACAACAGATCAAATGGGTGGTTCAATCAAGAAGGCACAAGTTGGACACGTTATTATTTCAGTAGCAAAAACATTACAACAAAAAGAAATGAAATTGGCCACAATAGCAATTACCAAATCTCGTATTGGAGATGATGGTGTGGTGTTTGAAAATTGTAAATTTGATAATGCAATGATTGAAATAGATACCGAATCTACAACCACATTCTTAGGTCTTGAAGAACAAAAAGAAGAAAGACAAAGACAAAGGGTTAAGGAATTGTTGGAGAAAAGACAACAAAAAGAACAAGAAAAACAAAAATCTTAAATAAAATAATTAAATTAATAAAAATGGATATTTCACAAAAAATATTGAGCGATATTACGGTGTATATGAAATACGCCAAATTTGTTCCTGAATTAAATAGAAGGGAAACTTGGGAAGAACTGGTTACAAGAAATAAAGAAATGCACCAGAGAAAGTACCCACACATTAAAGATGAGATAGAAGAAGTATATAAAATGGTATATGATAAAAAAATTCTTCCATCTATGAGATCATTACAGTTTGGTGGGAAACCAATCGAGATATCACCAAATAGAGTTTATAACTGTGCTTATATGCCGGTAGACCATACTGATGCTTTTTCAGAAACGATGTTCTTACTTTTAGGTGGAACAGGTGTAGGATTTTCAGTGCAAAAACACCACGTAGATAAGTTACCAGAAATTAAAAAACCAAACCCAACAAGAACAAGAAGATACCTTATTGGTGATTCAATTGAAGGATGGGCTGATGCAATTAAAGTTCTTATTGAATCTTATATGGGTTCAAAATCATCAACACCAGTATTTGATTTTTCAGACATTCGTCAAAAAGGAGCCTTACTTGTTACATCTGGAGGAAAAGCACCAGGACCTCAACCTTTGAAAGATTGTATTCACAATATTACAAAGGTATTAGAAAACAAAAATGACGGTGAAAAATTAACACCGATTGAAACTCACGATATCGTATGTCATATTGCTGATGCGGTACTTGCTGGTGGTATTAGAAGAGCAGCACTTATTTCATTATTTTCGGCTGATGATGATGAAATGATTTCTTGTAAATCTGGAAACTGGTGGGAACAAAACCCACAAAGAGGTAGAGCAAATAATTCAGCGGTTCTATTAAGACATAAAGTAACACAAGAATATTTTATGGATCTTTGGAAAAGAATTGAATTATCTGGAGCAGGAGAACCTGGAATCTATTTATCAAACGATAAAGATTGGGGAACAAACCCTTGTTGTGAAATAGCACTTCGTCCTTACCAATTCTGTAATCTTTGTGAAGTTAATGCTTCAGATATTGATTCACAAGAAGATTTTGAAAAGAGAGTTAAAGGAGCTGCGTTTATTGGAACACTCCAAGCTGGATATACAGATTTCCACTACTTGAGAGATGTGTGGAAAAGAACAACTGAAAAAGATGCACTTATCGGTGTTGGAATGACAGGTATTGGTTCTGGTGTTGTGTTAGGATATGATATGAAAGCAGCAGCTTATGCCGTTAAAGAAGAAAACGAAAGAGTTGCAAGTCTTATTGGAATTAATAAAGCTGCTAGAACAACAACAGTAAAACCATCCGGAACCTCATCATTAGTATTGGGAACATCATCTGGTATTCACGCTTGGCATAATGATTATTATTTAAGAAGAATCCGTGTTGGTAAGAATGAAGCAATTTATACATATCTTGCAATCAATCACCCAGAATTAGTCGAAGATGAATACTTTCGTCCACACGATACTGCGGTAATTACAATACCACAAAGGTCACCAGAAGGGTCTATTTTACGTTACGAATCAGTATTCCAAATGTTAGAAAGAGTTAAAAAAGTTGCTCAAGAATGGATTAGAAATGGACATAGAACCGGACAAAACACACACAATGTATCAGCTACAGTTTCAATCAAAGAAGATGAGTGGGATTTAGTTGGTGATTGGATGTGGAAAAACAGAAAATTCTATAACGGATTGTCAGTACTACCCTATTCTAACCATACTTACAAACAGGCTCCTTATGAGGATTGTAGTAAGGAAGAATATGAAAGATTACTTAAAACATTAACAAATGTTGATCTTACAAAAGTAATTGAATTACAGGACAATACTAATTTGAGTGGTGAATTGGCTTGTGCAAACGGATCTTGTGAGATAATTTAATATTAGAAAAGTAAGGAATTTATTAAAAGTTCCTTACTTTAACTTGAGAAAACAAAATTAAAATGACAGTAAACGCATCAAAAGATTGGATACAACAGTTATATGTTCAGGAGACAACTAAAAAATCTCCTGAACCTGACTTTTATAAGGATAAATTTGGAAATATTGTTATGACCGAATCATTCCATATAAAACGAGGTAAATGTTGTGGGTCCCAATGTAGGCATTGTCCCTACGAACCACTTTACCAAAAAGGTAATACAAACCTAAAAGAATCACTACGAAAGTAGTGATTTTTTTTTATTAATATATTTATAATATAAAAGTATTATGAAAATCAAAATAACCGAAAGTCAATTAAAAAGAATTATAGAAAAGTATCAAGAAACAAAAGATTTAAACGAAGCTTGGTATGACGATGTTTTGGATAAAATTGGATTAAATTTTGACAATTTAAAAGATAAGGTTAAAGATGTTTTTAAAAAAGTTACCGGTATTGAATTACAAGATAAGGATGAAGTTGAAAAAAAGGACATACCTTCAAAAAAAGAAGTTGAAAAGAAAATTGAAACAATAAAAAAAGATACAGAAGTAGATAAAGAAAAAGATACCGAAGAAAAAAAAGATGATAAAAAACCAAAAACAGAAAGTGGTGGAACAACAGTAGTTATTGGTGGTATAAGTTATGCAACGGCAAATTGGATGAAATCACAATGGGAAAATGCTGGACTATCAACAAAAAATATTGAATTTATAAATTATAATGAAGGTTCAAAATTAGAAAAACTAAAAGACACTAAAAATGTGACAAAGATTATGGGTTTTTCAGCTGGCGGAAGGTTAGTCTGGAAAGAAATAGATAATAATCCAAAAGACTATGATTTTATTGGACTTATTGACCCATCATCATCAAGGGTTTATAGTAAACTACCATCTAATGTTTATTCACTATCAAACAGTGGTAATTGGGGTGGATATCCATCAATAAAATCAGTTCTCACTTCTATGGAAAAAAATGGTGTATTAACAAAAACCAGCAAAGCCCATAGAGATATTCCGCTAGAATTTTTCAAAAAGCACAAAGATAAATTGGATTAATATAATTTATAAGTAACAAACTTAATTATTTATTCAAAATTACTATAATGTATATTTATGTTATATGGCATACGGAACAACATATGGTTTAGCTTTTCCTTTTGAACAATCATCACTTGGTAAGTATCTTGGTGTTACACAAACTGCTGACGACGAAATAAGAAGTAATTTAATTCATCTTTTATTAACTAGAAAGGGTACCAGATATTTTTTACCAGATTTTGGAACAAGACTATATGAATTTATTTTTGAACCATTAGATGGGCCAACATTTTCTGATATTGAATCTGAAATTAGAGAAAGTGTTGGTAGATATATGCCAGGAGTTTTAGTGACAAATATTGAAATTAAAGAAGCGACTGCAGATTTAGAAGATCCTGGTGCTACATACATAAATTCAGAAGGACAAAGAGAATATCGTGTCCCTGGTTTATCACAAAAAGAATATACAGCAAGAGTTAGAATTGATTATAAAGTGACTAACACTGCATTTGAATCTAATGATTTTGTAATACTTAATATATAATGGCGGAAAAGAAAATATCATACACAACAAGAGATTTTCAGGGAATTAGAACTGAATTAATAAATTTTACAAGACAATATTATCCCGACCTTGTACAAAATTTTAATGACGCTGGAATTTTTTCTGTATTTTTAGATTTAAATGCTGCTGTAACAGATAACCTACAATTCCACATTGATAGAAGTATCCAAGAAACGGTACTTCAATATGCACAACAAAGGTCATCGGTTTTCAATATCGCAAGAACATATGGTTTAAAAGTACCAGGACAAAGACCATCAGTTGCCTTAGTCGATTTCTCAATAACGGTACCTGCTTTTGGTGATAAAGAAAATCTTAGTTATTGTGGTATATTAAGACGAGGTTCACAAGTACTAGGAGGTGGACAACCATTTGAAACGGTTTATGATATTGATTTTTCATCGGCAGTAAACGCAGAAGGTTCACCAAATAGGCTAAAAATCCCAAATTTTGATTCTAATGGTAAGATTATAAATTATACAATCATAAAACGTGAAGTTGTTGTAAATGGTGTTACAAAAGTATTCAAAAGAGTGATAACACCAAACGATGTAAGACCTTTCTTTGAACTTTTTTTACCAGAAAAAAATGTATTAGGAATAACAAGTGTTTTAATTAAAGAAGGAACACAATACGTTACAATCCCACCAACACAAGAGTTTTTGGGTCAAAACAGTAGATGGTATGAAGTCAAAGCTTTAATGGATGATAGAGTATTCATTGAAGACCCAACAAAGACTTCAGATAGTCCAGGAATTAAAGTAGGAAAATACGTAACAACAACTGATAAGTTTATAACTGAATATACCCCAGAAGGGTTCTTTAAAATGACTTTTGGTGGTGGTAATACTTCAGCTGAAGACCAAGTAAGAGAATTTGCAAGAGATGGATTATCTTTTGACCTTTCAAAATATACAAACAACCTAACATTGGGTAGTGCGTTAAAACCAAACACAACAATGTTTATTCAATATAGAATTGGGGGTGGTAGTTCATCAAATTTAGGTATAAACGTTATAAATCAAATTGGTAGTGTAAATTTTGCAGTTAACGGTCCATCTGATAATGTTAATCGTAGTGTTATCAATTCACTAAGATGTAATAATGTAACAGCAGCAATTGGTGGTGCAAACAACCCAACAACTGAAGAAGTAAGACAAATGGTTTCATTTAATTTTTCTGCACAAAATAGAGCTGTAACAATTAACGACTACGAATCAATAATAAGAACAATGCCTTCACAATTTGGGGCACCAGCGAAAGTTACAATTACAGAAGAAAATAATAAAATTAAAATTAAATTATTATCTTATGATAGTGATGGTAAATTGACAGAAATAACATCAAACACACTTAAACAAAATATTGCAAATTACCTATCAAATTATAGAATGATAAATGATTATATTTCTGTTGAGAGTGCAAATGTAATAGATTTAAGTTGTAATGTTGACGTTGTATTAGATGCTAGTCAAAACCAGGGTACCATCGTTACACAAGTTATTGATATAATAACACAATATTTTTCACCTGGAAATAGACAGATGGGTGAAAATGTTTATGTTTCAGAAATAAGAAAAAGAATTCAAAATTTGGATGGTGTTATTAGTATTTCAGACATTCAGTTTTTTAACAAAGTTGGTGGACAATATTCGTCATCACAGACATCACAAAGATATATCGACCCAGAGACAAGACAAATAGAATTAATTGCTGATACTATATTTGCTGAACCAACACAAATGTATCAAATTAGATTCCCAAACAAAGATATTAACGTAAGAGTTCTTAACTTTAAGGGGGTTAACTTTTCTTGATAATTTATTTTTTTTATAAAAGGATTATTTTTCTAAAATAGGAAATAAACTATTTATGAAAAAAAGAAACTTCAATGCCTAAATCATATAGAGTAAGAACCCAGGTTGGGGTTGACAAATCAATAAAAGTTAATTTGGACCAAGATTTTGACCAGATTAATATACTTTCATTAAAAATTTTACAAAGTGATGTTTATAGTAGACAATGTTCTGACTATGGTGTTATAGTTGGTCGTGTTTTTGTAAATTCTGGATTTGGTTTACCAAATGCAATGATTTCTATCTTTATACCATTACAACCAGAAGATGAAAATAATCCGATAATAAGTGAATTATATCCATATCGAAGTCTATCAGATATCAATGAAGATGGTTATAGGTATAATTTATTACCTAAGATACCTTCATATGAAGGCCATGCGGCAACAGGGAACTTCCCAACAAAAGAAGAAACCCTATTAGACCAATCTTATATTGAAGTTTACGACAAGTACTATAAATACACAACAAGAACCAACGAAAGTGGGGATTATATGATATTTGGTGTTCCACTAGGAGCTCAAACTGTCTTCTTGGATGCTGATTTATCTGATATGGGTTGTTTTTCACTAACACCACACGACTTAATTGAGAGTGGAATTGCAACAGAAAATCAAGTCAATGGAAACACATTCAAATCCTCAACAAATTTGAACGAACTACCACAAATAAAAACATTGAATAAAATTGTTGATATTTCACCACTTTGGGGTGATACCGATGTTTGTCAATTAGGGATAACAAGAGTTGACTTTGATTTAAAATCTGAAGCTAACATTAATATTGAACCCAAAGCCGTATTTATGGGTTCAATTATATCAACAACTGATGATGATTCATTAAGAGTAAGTTGTAAACCAAAAAACAATACTGGAAATCTTTGTGAGTTAATTGCAGGTCCAGGACAAATATTATCAATAAGACAGACAATAAATGTTGATGTTAATGGACTTCCAATTTTAGAAGAATTCAAATTACCAAATGGTGGCAAAATTATCGATGGTGATGGTTCATACCTTGTAAATCTACCAATGAATTTGGATTATGTATTTACAAATGAATTTGGCGAACAATCACTATCAAACGACCCAAAAGTTGGGATTCCAACAAAAGCAAGATACAGATTCAAGTTCAAGTGGGAAAATGAAGGCGGTTTACAAAATGAAGTTCTTAGAGCAAATTATTTTGTTCCAAACATTAAAGAACATGGGTGGACTGCTTCAACTTATAATAGTGACCCACTGAAAACTGGTATAGTACAAACTTTATCTGGAACAACACAAGGAGGTCAGAATACTCTTATTTTTGGTCCTCTTGGTGATAGTGGATTAGTTTTTGATGATTCGGTTAATTTATCAAGTTATTCTGTTGAAATAGGGCCAAATTCAGGTGGACCTTGGACGACATATTATGGTGATACACAAGTAATATCAACAGAAACACCAAATGATTTTGTAAATATAACTTTGGTTCCAGAAGATCCAAACCAACCCGCAACTATAATATATAAGTTTTATAATAAAGAATATTTGAATTTATTCAAATCATATTCATTTAGTTTAGACTGGGATGACTATGCAGACCCACAAGCGGCCTTAAGTTGTGAAGACACTTTTTATGAATTTCATTATAATAAAGTGTATACAACTGCTATGTTCCTTGATCGATATAAAAAAGGTCTTGGCCGAGCAAGACATCTTGGTATTAAAGAAATTGATAACAGAACTTGTAAATCAACAACAAACACATTTCCAGTAAATGATGCTATAAGAAATTTTGATTTTTTATTTTTTATATTTAATTTATTTATGTCTATTTTAACACCACTTGTTTTTGTTCCATTATTATTTATAGCACATTTAATATCTTTTATTTGGCCAATATTAAAAATCCTTCTAATTTTCTTAGGGATATATGTAACATATCTTGGTGTTGACGCTGGAGTTGACTTATATTACTATATCGGATCATTAGGTGATGCAAATTTTGCCGGACCAATAATCTCAATTTCAACAATTATACAAATCGGAAAACAATTTTTAAAAATGGTATTTATGATTGCAGCAGGATTAGCATTGATTGGTCTCACATTAAAATACTTAATCAATATTGATAATTTCCCAAGACTCGGTTTACCAATGTTATCGTATCCAGATTGTACAACATGTGATTGTGAATGTGGTCCAGCCGATTTTTCTGAAGCAAATAATATTAGTGAATCATCAATTAATCAAGAAATATTAAATGCACAATCTCAAATTTCTGTTGAGGACTTACCACTCGGAATTCCCACAACTGCTATCACGGATAATAGTTTTTTAGCACCTATAAATTTACCTTTAAATTATACAAAACTAACTCACCCAAATGTAATTCAACCAGACTTGAGTTCAGCAATTTTAGGTCCTTATTATTGTATAACAACTCTTTGTCTCCCCCCTCTCACTTTATTGGAACCTGTTGCTTGTGGTTATAAATCATTAAGTTATGCAATACAAGAAGGGTGGATTGAAGATAATGTATTAACATCTGCTGCACTAGGATTTCAAAGATTGTTTAGTGGTAGCGAATCTTTGGATGTTGGTGACGATTCTACTGGTGTTCCAGATAAAACATTTCTACACGCACCAAATCATTTTTTATTTTCAGCACAAAAAAAACAATTTATTAATTATAGATTTTTTGCGAAACCTTTTACTGAAACCTTTTCTCAAAAACTTAATGAATTTAATTTAAGACAAAAATATTTTGACGATGTAAATAAAATTGAAGTAACATTTAACAAACAACAAAATAATACAGATCATAAAGATCAAGTTTTAATTGTTTTAGCAAAACAAGGAACACTAGGACAAATAGGTGTTGGAAATTTATTCACCTTCCAAGAAGGAAAATTATCATTATGTAATCAAAATTTAACCGGTGCAACATTTCATGATGGTATTGGTTTCACAGAAAATCAATTTGGTAATAATGCTGTAACAGGTACAAGTGTAACAGGATCAACTACTGTTACAGTACGATACGCTCAGTCTCATAATTCAGATTTAGAAGTTCAATATACACTAAATAATACCGGTCAAACAGAAACATATTTAAAGTATAATATTGATTTAGAATATTTTCAGATAATATCTGGTTATACCTATTCACAATTTATATCTTTGGCTGACTTTACAAACACTCAATATTTCCCAGTAAAATATTTACAACACAATAGTATTTTTGTTTTTAGAAATAAATGTGGTATATTTGATAATCCACCACTTGGGTCTTATCAATATAAAACTTATCCAAAAATTATTGAAGAATTAACACAATATGATAATTTTGAAATTTTAATTATAACAAGAGGTGTTGACCCGCATTCACCAAAACAAAATAATCGTTATGATTTATCAAGGATATTTGGTAAAAACTTTGGATTCGGACCAATTGTTGAAGGTAATTATTATTTGAATATACCAATTCAAGCAACTGGTGAAAAACCAACAACACATATCATAACACAAAATGATTCGGCATCGGCATCAAAACTATATTTTGAACCATACAATTTTAAAATAAGTGAGACATACGTTGTCAGTGGTGTAACTTGTAATGAATTTTCTGGATTTACATCAACACTACCTTATTATTATTTATGTCCTGATGAAAGTATTGCCGCAAACTACTCACCAGCACCACCTTCATTTGGTTTTAATAATATTGTAACATTATCACCATCACAACATACTGTGTTTAATAATAATAGTAAAAGAGCTTTATTATTGCCAACAGTGAATAATACAATATACACACCATTTGTTACAACACCATTAAAGTCTACAACTAATTATTATTTTGCCGGA